>Ga0065711_1000128_pt1 | contig 95372 bp, 80 predicted proteins | sample Hoacrofraction12_FD_59098 | JGI IMG/M metagenome (GOLD analysis project Ga0065711, IMG submission 59098) | Hoatzin crop microbial communities from Cojedes, Venezuela - Epithelial fraction 12 v2 (version 2) | ecosystem: Host-associated > Birds > Digestive system > Esophagus > Crop | place...
CCGCCTGGACAAGGTCCTGTGCAGCTTGCTGTAGGTGACCCTGCTTCGGCAGGAGGGTTGGACTAGATGACCCACAGAGGTCCCTTCCAACCCCTACTAATCTGTGATTCTGTGTGATTCTGTGATTCTAAAATGGAAACATAGCATGTAACCTTTTGAAACCCATTGCCACTGGATTCTGCTGTGGGCAAGTAGCTTGTGAGACTCAGCTGAGAATGATTGGAATGCTTGTTGTTCTGAAGAAACAGGTGTAAGGAATAATAATAAAGCTTAGCTTCCAGTGATTGTGTTATTCCAGAGCTGTCCCTTACAAAGGTTCCTTCTGAATTATTGCATTTTCCTTTGACTCATTTGGTTTTGGCCTTTACCAGAGACACGTACTAACCTGCATAGCTCAGATGTTTGATGTAATAACTTCCAGGTATGCTCTATGCAGCAGAACAGAAGTCACTTCAGGAACAAGACAGGTAGAGTTTCCACTATGTAGGAAACTCAGAAGCAATGGAATCTATCTGAACTACAAAAGCTTGGTTTCAAATCTCTCAACCCTTCTCAAGAGGCAACTACCAAGTTTGTTCAGTGTTAGAACATGTTCTGAGTAAGTGGGTATTTGGGTATACAGCAAATGGTTTGATGAAGTCTCTTGGCTGACCCAGAGCACATGTTCCTGAAAATTCCTGACAGACAAAATATGTGAATTGTCATTACTCTTGGAGCATTTAAGGGTGTTTAGTGGTACTGTGAGATTCTGTGCTGTTGGGAACAGCATGATGTTATTGTTTGCATTTCTGTGAAATCCTGTTTCTTCTATTTCTATTACATTCTTCAGAGCTGTCCTATAAGAAAGCAAGACGAGTCTGTTCTTTGGTGGTGCTTGTGTGTGTGCCTTCAAGGGGGAAGTGCGGGTACATACATAGGATGGCTAAAGTCGACATGCCACTTCCATTTGTGGGTGCCTTGCAAGGTGACAGTGCTGTTGACAGGATGTGTCTATTTCAGTGGTGAGTTTTGGAGATTCAGTTGTCCACGTGATGTGGATGTGGTAGGCCATGGTGCTTATAAACTGCATGCTNNGGGCNGGNTNNGNNCATTGTGCTTGGGCAAGAGTTGGTGGTCCAGTAAGGTGGAAATAGCGGTAGACTGTGTGTTTTGTGTTGTGACAAATAAGAGGATACGGTGGGAGTTTGAGGTTGGGAGATGAGGATGTGTATACAGGGAGGTGCTAAGGCCGGGTGTGTGCGGTTGGGTAGGGTGGAGGCCTGCAGGATATAAGAGGGGGAGGGTGGGGGAAGTGGCTTGGGCAGCAGCAGGGCAATCAATGTTCAGTGTTCACGATGAAGTCTTTTCTTTCTCTTTGCCCGCTAGATCTCCTACCCCCCAAGTGATGAGGACAGCGACGACTCTGAGGGAGAGAACCAGGAACTTGCTCAGATCGACAGAGGTAAAGAGATGAGATAGGAGGGTCCTGGGATGCTACAGCTGAAGTCTATTTTGCTTTTCACTTGTGCTTTTGGAAGTGCCTCCTTCTCTGTCCCCAACATGCCAGAACCAGATGCATTAAGTCAGTCACCTTGAAGTCTTTGGGGCCTCACAGGAAGAAGCTGCAGATGCTGCAGTTGCACTTTTCTGACATTGTTAACCATATGGTAAGGTCCCAGTGCTGCAGATGTGGGGCAGAGAAGGTTTACAACTTGGCCAGCAGCAGAGCTGGGACTAAAAATTTATCTTCTATTCCATGCTTGTGCAGCTGTGTCATTTTTGTTCTAGGTTTCCTCTTCCTTGCCATTTCAAATTTTGACCTTCACTTTCCTCATTGCCCTGGACTCATTGTCTGATTAGCTCGCTCCTTTCCTCCTGTACCGTTGCTATTGGGCAGCCCTATTCTTGAATCTAGCTGAGAGTCTTTGACAGAGGAGAGACAGGTGCTCTGCTATTTTTTTTGGACCTGGTACAAAGCAGTTTACAGCTGCAGGTGAAATTGGTAGTAAATGCAGCTGTTGAGCTGTGCTGAGGCTCTGCCATTTGTGCATGTTGTTTAGCCAAATTCAAGTGGATTTTTATGCAAAGGCAGAAGTTAAATTCCTGACCCACAGGACATGTCCTGTTGAAATCAAATCCCTGCTCCACATGCTTAACATAGAGCTCAGCAGAACAGGTAGAGCGTGCCCAGCGTATGGCTGAAGGCAGGCTCTCTTGTATGACAAGCCTTGTAACAGAAGGAGGACATTTACTTCGGAGACTAGATCTCTATTATTTGAGCCACAGACTCAAATAATAATGGAACTTGCCTTAGAATAATGGAACTTGCTTCCTCTGCCCTGAGAACTGGTCATTAGAACTTAATGCTTCTAGCTAGAGGCAAGTGCCTAGCAAGACATTGGTAAGATCATGCCTTCTCCACGTTCAGGGGATGAGGTGGGCAGCAGGTCCATGTTCTTGCTCTGCAGCTAGACCTCCAGGTGACAATTTGTGAGGGTATTTCTAGCAGTCTGGTCTAACCAAAGATCTGGAAACTTCCAAAGAGAAGCATTCAGCCAGAGTGTGTTTCTTCTGGGCAAGAAAAGGTGGGAAAACAGCTCAGAAGTTTACTTGGAAGGAGATTGAAAAAACGAGTCGGGAGAAAGCAGGCCCACTTTATTAGGGCATGGGACACAGATCTGTCCTGCCACTCCTCTATCTCCTCCTCCCACCAGAGAGAAGACGGAATTGTACCTTGACCCCTCTGGCCACCAACCAACTCCAGAACCAGGAGAACCAATGCTGCAAGGTTCGGGCCCTCTTCCATGCCAGCCTTGACCGCCACAGCTCAGAAGAGGAGCTGGAGCGCATCAACCGAGAGTTCGCTGCTGAGAAGCGCAAGTGGTCCCAGGTCAGCAGGCTTGCCTGCTGCAGCGACAGCAACAACACCTCCTCCAGTGACGAAGAAGTGAAGAACTTGTGTGCCATGTCCTTCCGGCCTGTGGCAGAACAGGCCGATGGCCTCGCCAGCCCAAGCCCCGTGCTGTTCAGTGCCTCCCCTCCCAAGAGACTCCAGCCTCTGGTGCGGAGCACAGCCTCCAGACCTTTGATCTTCACCAGTGTCGGGGCAGGCCTTGAGCAAGTCATGCCTTGTAAGAGACATCGACAAGGATACGGGGATAAGGTCAGCAGGCCCAGCCTTGACCTGGAAAAAATGCAGCAGGTAAGGCAGAACTTCATATGAGGAGAGCAGCATCACTTGAGAGAAGGTGGTGTAAGCAGAGACGGAAAAGAGTTTTCAGGCAGGGTTCAGTAAATTCATGGAGTTGCTTCTTGTGATCACGTCTGCAGGGGTGTAATTAGTATTTCTGCTGTCTGGGATGAACTAGGCCTAGGTGTAGATCCCTCTCTTGAGAGGCAGAGCCGCTGCTACTCGAGTGGCTCTTGCTGCAGTTGGGCTGTTCTCTTGCTACCCCCATTAGGAAGGCAGCACCCACGCTATCTGGCCCATTGCATGACACAGGAACAAAATCACTGGAGTTCACTTTTGCCAAGTTACCCCTGCTGCCATGATCTGCCCCATACCATTTACTACAAAATAAATTAATTGCCGTGGGGTGTATAAAGAAATACCTTTGTGATGAAAGTGGTTGTAGACTTAATGATGATAGGTATTTCCACACTCGTTGACCTGCTTGGGCCCAGGTTGCTTCATGCCTCCTAGGAGTTTTACAGCAATGTAAACCAGTGCTTTTTACCTTCTTAACACACTATAAATACAAACTGTTTACAGTTTGCTGTAGATGCAGTTACTCTTGATTTTGCAGGGCCCTGGGACTGAGGCGTGTAAATGCTGGGACTTCGCCTCATCTCTGCGGAGGCTGGGCAATGGGCCATGCCTGGCACTGGTGGGGTGGGCTGCCCTGCCCTGCGCAGTGCCCGCCTGGTGCCTCTTTCAGAAGGCGTTGCTGTAGAGTTAGTATTTCAGCTCGCCATTGTTTGTTTTTCTTCTTGCACTGGTGTAGTGACAGTTTGAAAGAGTATCTACAGACATCTGCTGACCCTGGTAAATTGCAGTAAGTTAAAGACAGTTATTTTCAGTTCTGAATTTCCTCTCATTAGGGAGGAATTTCACTGCCTCTGGTTGGTTGGATGTACTAGTTTTAACCTTACTGACAACACTCCCTTTAAGCCTACAAGGTGGAGCCACTGAAAGAAAGGACTATGTATTTATTCTCCAAGATCTATAAAAGTGAGAACCCTCCATTTCTGCATTACACTGCTGCTTGTTCTCAGTCCTGCTGGCGACATACATCCCCTGAATACATAATGCAAAGACTTGCAGTTTCAGTACAGTTTTCCTCACCCCCTCTTCACCCTTCTAGCCAAGTTTCTGCTCATGGAACATTCAAAAGGCCCAGTCTTGCATTTCACATCACCCAAATCTTCTACTGGTACTGACACACTTTAATTAGTCTCACATCCTAATGAGAAGAGAAGAAAGCTGGTAAGTCTGTGTCCAGCTGCCTTTTTTCAGGGTGCATGTGAGTAAATGGAGAAATACTCCTTTTAGCCCAGATGCTTTCTCTGACTTGGATCCCAGGCATAGCACCTACCTGCTCTGCCTGAAGTTCCTTTCAGCAGTGTGTTTGGGAGTATGTTAGTGAAGGTTGGGGACTGATTTAAATAAGCTTTCCAAACTGTTGTGGTTTGGAAGGGAAGCCTTGTGAGAATGATTTGCTTCCTGGTCTATCTGCTCTCTGAACTTCTGGATTAATTTTGGCAAAGATTTTTGCAAAAGAAGTTGAAATCTGGAGTGGAGGTGGGGGGTTGCTTTTTAAATAACATTTTTACTCTAGATGTCATTAACACTTCCAGGTTGTGGAATCCCTGTTATAAAGAAAGGATATTCTGCTAGTGGTTTTAATTTAGAAGTGTACTTTTATGTGGTGCAGGGATGGACATGCAAAGTGAGATGCAGCCTGAATATTGTGAAACTGTTTGGTCATTTGTATTATTTTTGTAGCTCTAATTGGTTAATTTTAAACCAGTAATATCATGAACCTTTATGATGACTTTTTGCTTGCTATCTGTATTTGTTTGCACTATAAAAATCATTATAGAAATAACAACAGTGTTGTAGATTCAGTTTGCTACTGACATTTGGATTCCCATCAGCTTAGCTAAAATCAGCAGTCTCATTTCTTAAGACAGTGACCTGAAATCTGGGTTTTGTTTTGAGTTCTGCCACAAAATCCTTGTATGAAGCTGGGCAAGTCTCGTTCAGTACCTCCACTCCCCACCTGTGAAATGGGACTGGGGCGTTTCTTTCTTGGTCTGTTTTCATTCTCCAGCAAAAAAACCTCTTATTAACCACCTGGGCAGCACTTGGCATCGTGTGTTTTTTAGTCAGGTAAACAATGCAAATGAGGAACGATAATATTAAACTGGGTACTCTAAGTCTTCATCTGGGCTCTGAGCGTCAAGCTATTCTTGTTTTGCACTTCTTATCCTTCCCATCATGTGCTTGCCCATCAGAATACAGCTGAAAAGCTTGATCAGATGAAAGTTTTTTTGAACAGCAGATGTGGCTTTCACTCTTGTCCCATTCTTGCCGCTCTGTGCAGCTGACAGATGACGAAGAGTATTGGGCAAGATTACTTTGTGCCAGAAGCTAATGTCTTCTGAGACAAGAAGACACTTTTGCGTGCATGATGTGGGTTACTCAAGAATGGATGAAGAGATGCCAAGTGCTCTGCCTTTGCATCAAATCCTGTTTATGTTGGATGGTGATGGGACATTGGTCCAGGGAATTGTGGTGTGGAGCAGCTCTGTGTTGGGGTGCTGAAGCTATTCTTAGACTTGAACAGACAAGGCAGCTTTTGAAGGAAGGCCACACAGGGTCCAAATGTCTATCTGTGTTTGCTGCCCTTTGGTAAGGAAGGGGAGCAAATCTGGAAGAGACAAGTGGGTTGGGGGCAATCTGAGTGCTTTCAAGAGACTAGGGAATTGCTGTGCTTCTACCTTCATGGCCTGTGGATAAATGGAAATCTCTATCATCTGGGCCTTTCAGTTCAGCCTCCTTCTGCAGGAAAGGCTGCACAGGACCAGGTTTAAAAAGTCCCACTCTGGTTAGGTGCCAGGCCATGCCTTTCCAGCTTCTCAGGGCAGTGTGATTCTGCCCTTTTGTGCCCCAGCCGTGAGTTTGGACGGTTGGCGGGTGCATTTCCCACCCTGGCTGGCTGGTCAGCTGGCCACCCAGCCTCTTCCCTATTGAGACTGAGCAGGGGCCATTCAATGCACTCTTTTCTTCACTCTTCCAAAGGGCTAGAAAATTAGCTCAGAAGACTTCTTCCATTCTTTCCTCTAATTGGGCAGAAATACCCTGGCTTGTGCAGACACCCGCGTTGCTGCAGTGAATGCCCTCTCCCAGCCACCCCTTGATCATGGTCCTTGGACAGCAACGCTGCGTCATGCAGGCCCTGCTGCCAGCCACTTGCTATTTAATGAAGGCTGTGCACATCTCAAAGACTGTGGCTGCTGCCACCCGGTTAACTTCAGCAGATCTGGCTTTTTTTGGCGATGCTGAGAGCAGGACGTCAGGGAGAGCAGGGACATCCTTTGATGGCTTAAGGTGAAGGCACCAGAGGACACAAGGGTCAGCTGAGGTGTAAGGAAGTCCAGGGTATCACAAAGACTGCTTGGAGCTGCTGAGCTTGTTCCCTGGGGATGAGACAAATTGGTCTTGGCACTTTGTGTAAACAGACTGAGGAAGTAAAAGGTCCATCCTCTTGTGCTGTTCAGTGGGACTGGCTGGAGCTCCTTTGAAATCTGCTTTCAGCAGCTTGAAGTCAGAGTGTAGCATTTGCAGGGAGAGAGATCGTAAGAGATCTCTCTTGGAGGAGAGCAGCTTTGAGTTGGCACGACGAGCAATCTAAGTTGTCCTCATTTATGTGTGGGTGGGGTGGCTGGTAAGGAAAGCATCATTTTAAAGTACAAGGCAGAGAGTTTGGGTACATGGGTATATTTGCAGTTAAGCTACAAAGTCACTAGGTAGTTCTGAGCAAGTTGTGAAACCTTTCTGCCGTGGTTTGCCTGCACGTATGAGTAGATAGTATCAATACTGTTGTCTTATGGAGGCTTAATGCATGATTTAAAATGCTTTGAGATGCTAGGATGAAAAAGGCCAGCACAGAAGAGGGGAAAAAAATCCTGTGCTAACATTTAGATGTCTCAGTGCAGACACTGCATCCTTTTGGTGGGTGAGTAGTTTCGGTGCATGACAGGCCAGTGGAACTTTCTCTTGGCTTGACACTGAAAGTGGCCTGAGTACAGTGTGATCTCTGATCTGGGCTTAGCTGTGCAATTTTGAGCCCAGCAGTCCTTCTGCTGAATATTTGAGTGCTGGCTTTTTGGTTGGACTGGGGGTGATCGGCACTGAAGCATTCTTTGGGCTGATACTGGTTGCACAGAGGCTGGAGGAGAGCACTCGCCACATGTGAGCAAGGACCAGTGTGTGACCCCTGGTACGCTGGGGTCTGGGCTTTGGGCTGCTAATGGCTCCAGGGTGAGATTTCCGCATCCTTAGCACAGCTGGGCTTTGCCCTTGCATTTCTCTCCAGGACTTGACAAATAGCTTCCAGATAGGGGACGTGTGAGCTCGTGAGTCCTTTTCACCTCTTGGCCTCCCATTTGAATCCAAGCCTTGTCAGTTATTGAAAATTGTTATCGTCTGTTTGCCTGTCTGAGCTTGCCTCTGTGCCTAGGGGGTGCCGGAAAACCCACTGCTGGTGTCGGTGGTAGTTTCATCACTGTCTCTGCCCTGGGCCTTGCTCTCCAGAGCGAGTGAGCAGAGTTCAGGGGCCTGTGCTGAGTGTAATGGCTTACAGAGTTTCCTAAGGGGCCTAGTGCTAGAACTTCTCTCCCAGGTGTGAAAGGTTGGGCCATAGCAGTTCTTTGTCCCTGGATGCAGTAGAGTGCTTGTTGATGCCTGATTATACAGAAACTGTTGCAGAAACTGATTGCGCCATTATAGAATGAGAAATCCTGCTTCTGGTAACCTCCTGCAATGTTGCTTTCATTTTTCACCCCCAGAAATACTCTACAGCAGCTGTTCCTCCAGCACAGAAGCCCCTGCCTGTCTCACCCCTGCCAGGATTTGGCACTGAAGTAGCCAGCAACACAAATGCTATGCCTGGCTGCTGCCTGGCAATCCTAGCGTGAGAAAGTTTGGGGCTGAAAATGATTGATTAGATTGTCCGGTCTACTTGTCTGCGAGGATGTGGTTTTGTGGCAGGAGGCTCTGGGACTCTGGACATGTACCACATGAATGGGCGATGGGGCATGGTAGAGGTGTTTCATTTTTTTTTGCGCCTTTGGAGGAGCTGAGGAGATGTTCTCTTCTGGTTTGACATCTGCTATGAAGACTCATTGGCTCAGTGCCACCCAGCTGATGTCTGGTTTGCTGATTAAGGCATTTGTAGTCTGACAGCGGCAGAGAGAGGGAGGGTGGAAAGGAAGGGTGCTGTCTGGGAGGCAGAGAGACTCGATAGCGAGGGAACGCATGAGGAACCCCACCCTGCCCCAGGGATGCGATTATGATTCTGCCAGGCAGCAGTTATCTCTGTCTCTTTCTGTGTCCCCTGGATGGTTATCTGATCCATGCAAAAACATGCTGTAATGGAAGTGCCTGCGTGCTGCCAGGCTGGGTGAATTGGACCATAAGAGAGCAGTAACCCATGCAGAACTTGGTCTAGCTGCCTCCTGGAAAGGATAATGATTTCCTCTTCTTTCCTGAAGCAGGCGAGTGAGTTGACTATGTCTTCACTGATGGTAAGGCTAACCTGCTGCCATGGTGACAGCTTGTAAGTGCCAAGGGCAAAGCAGTTAGGATAATCTAGTCCTATTCATAAGCTTTCAGCGTCAATCAGCATGACAGAGCTTAGAGCATTCTCACAGAAAGGCTGAGGTTGGAAGGGGCCTCTAGAGGTCATCTTGTCCAACTCCTCTACTCAAGCAGGGTCACCTGGAGCTGGTTGCATAGGCCCATGGCTAGACAGCTTTTGAATATTTCCAAGGATGGAGACTCTACAACTTCCCTGGGCAACTTGTGCCAGTGCTCAGTCACCCTCACAGTAAAAGTATTTCCTCATGTTCAGAGGGAACATCCTCCTGTGTTTCAGTTTATGTCCATTGCCCCTGGTCCTGACCGGGCACCACTGAAAAGCAGCAGGCTCTATCCTCCCTTCAGATATTTGTACACAATGGGAAGTTCCCCCCGACCCTCTTCTCCAGGCTGAATGGTCCCAGCTTTCTCAGCCTCTCTTCATCGGAGAGCTGCTCCAGTCTGTTAATGATCTTTATGGCCCTCTTTTCAGTACCTCTATGTTGCTCTTGTACTGAGGACCCTGGAACTGGTCACAATACTCCAAGTGTGGCCTCACCAGTGCAGAGCAGAGGGGAAGGATCACCTCCCTCAACAAGCTGGCAACGTTCCTCCTAATGCAGTCAAGGGTACCATTCACCACCTTCGCAGCAAGGGCATGTTGCTGGCTTGTGTTCAATCTGGTGTCCACCAGAACCCCTAGATCCTTTTCTGCAAAGCTGCTTTCCATCTGGGTGGCCCCCAGCATATACTTGTGCTTGGGGTTGTTCCTCCCCAGGTGCAGGACTTTGCACTTCCTCTGGTTGAACTTCATGTGGTTCCTGTCAGCCCATTTCTCCAGCCTGTCAAGGTCTCTCTGGATGGCAGCACAACCCTCTGATGTATCAGCTGCTCCTCCCAGATTTGTCATCAGCAAACTTGCTGAGGGTATACACTGCCCTATCATCCAGATCATTAATGAAGATGTTGAACAGGACTGGATCCAATGTTGACCCCTGGGGTACATCACTAATCACTGGCTTCCAACTAGACTTTGCTATTGATCACAACCCTCTGAGCTCGGCTGTTCACCCAGTTTTCACTGCACCTCGCTGTCTGCTTATCCAGCCTGGACATCAACAGCTTCTCTGTGAAGATCTGTGATCTCTGTACATTGTTGAACTACCGAAGTAATTTCTGTGCAAGTCTGCTCCAATTCTGTCCTGCCCCGTGACATCTGTTGATATTATGTTCACCTTTCAGGTGTGCTGCTAGCAGACTTTCATTCTGATCATACATCTTTCCTTGGACCTCTTCCACCATTGCGTCAGCGGTAGCCCAGAGTGTGTTGGCTTGTCCATTCCTAGGGCCAAACAATTCTGCTCTTCTCGCTTAATCCCTTCCTTCCTTGTTTTGCCTAAGTGCATTTTTGATCTGGTTCTGTAACACATGCAAAGGGGCAATAGTTCATGGGGGAGATGGACAAGTGAGTCACTATGAGTGCTTCTGTCTGGAAATATTTGTCTATCTCTTTTTCCCTGGGTGCTGCCATGTAACTTGCCTTCTTTCCCTGAGAGCTTGCATGTTGATGAAGATAGCTATATGGACTACCATGGGACCTAGGTACCATCTGGGCTGTCTCTGAGCATGAGCCAGTAGCTAGAACATCTGCTGAAACATCTGAAACCTCGTTCCTTGAAGTGCTGCTTTGAATCATGAAAGAGAGTGGGGATTAGGTTCATCAGGGTGATTTGGAGTGCACCAGAGAGCTTGGTTGAGGAAAAGGAAGATGAGGGAAGGAAATTAGATGTGACTGAAGTTTGAGAGAGTATGTGTTGAAAGCAGGAGAGATCTGTGGGATAGGAAAGGGAACAGGAGTGTAAGAATGGGTGGAGACAGAGCTAGAGAGAGTCATTTTGATGTATTAAGTTTCCCAAAGGAACAATAATAGCACCTGGCACCAGTGGCAGTGAATTATGAGCCTGAGGTTAAAGCCAACGGCTAATCATTTAGATTGGCAGTCTTGCTGGCTACCTTCCCAACCCTGCTGTCTTTCTTTTTTCTCTAAGCTCTAAAGCCTGGTAAGAAGGTATTAGACTAAAGCTGATTCTTTGGCTGCAGACCAGAGAGAGGAGATCAAGTGGGCATATGGGCACCACTGGCATGTGTTGGGATGTGACTTAGGGAGAAGTCCTGAGTGATGCTGGTGATACTGTGGGAGGCTTGAACTCTTGGTGTCACTCTGACAGGTAGGCAGGCCTGGAGGGAGCAAACTGGGGGGGAGATGTTCCCACCTGAAAGTGGCTGCCAGAATCTCTGCACATGAATGGACAAGGTTGGGGTCTTGACCTCTAGCATTTTTCTCTCAAAGCACCACAGAATAATTCCTGCTGAACTAGTAGAAGAAAAAGCCCAGTCTCCCATATCTACTGGCAGTGGTGTATGGTGAGCTGCCAGCAAAAATCTAGAGGTCCTAACTGCAGCAAAAACACAACTGGTTAAAATGTGATTTGAGATGGGGTGAATGGCAGGCACAGAGTGGGTGCTGGGTTGGATATCCAAAGGTGGCTGTCCCAAGGGTGGCCATCCTGCAGCATATGCCTGTTCTGTCTCGTGCGTTGGCTGTTGCGGGTTCCTTTTTGAAGAAGATTTTCCAGAGGATGTTTTGTTTCTTGTTTTGACACAGTGCAGTGCAGAAGGATAATGCTGGCACGTTCTCTTTCCCATTCTCTGAATTCAGCCCAAGGAGCCTTGAGGGCCTGGCAGATTAAGAAGTTTTGCTGCAACCTGTTTGTACTTTCCAGCAAGACCAGTTAGTAGATGTTGCTTCGAAGTGAAGGTCGGGACCTTCTCTACAGTGCTCTTCTCTGGAATAGGGCTGGATTTTTCTTACCTCCCCCAGCCTTGGTGTGTCTGGATTACAAGAGCTGCCTGGATTGGGTCCCAATGTGGCTGTTGAGTTGGCCAGATACCTCTCCCTCCCCACTCCTCCCTCAGCATGTGGCTCATTGTGATACAAATATCTCATTGTTGCCTGGTGAGAAAAGAAGTTTGCAGGCGGCTTCACCATATGCTGTCACTGCCCGTGTTGTATTTGGTCTGTGGATGAATGGATCTCTCTTCAGGCGTGGTAAGTTACATCCCTTGCTTATGGTAGCAACTTATGAAAAGAAGAAAGCCTTATGGTTTACTTCTTTGGAGGATCAGTCAAGTGAGCTTGAGGAGACTGGAAAGGGTAAATGGCTATTTAGAACCAAGCTGGTTATTCCTCGTGTAGTCCAGAGAACGTCTGATGGTGGTGGCAGTTTTCTGCTTGCTTTTCTGACTTTTTATACAGATTAAGGAACTGATATGAGCATAAGAGATAGATTAGGCTTTTTCTTTGGTTCCTACCCCACCACCGTCACTAAACATTGAATTCCAGTTTAAGCACTTGCATGAGCGACCAGTCTCTTAGAAGTCAGCACCCACAAGATAACAGGGGCTGCTACTGCTTAAAAGTCAGATGGCAAGAGACTTGTTCAAAGCACTACACAAGTGGTGGTAGCAAGGAATGGAAAGCAAGAGCTTGTTTTTCCCTTTGCTTTCCACTAGTACTGGTTTGTCCCATATCTCTGAAGTAGGACACCTTCCTCGTCCAGCATGGCTTGTCACTGGCATTTGAGAGGTGAAGCAGGTGTTCTTTGCACCCTGCAGTCTCCCTGTCAGGCACTGCCTGTCAGTGAGAAGGAAGGAGGGAGGTGGTAGTGTGGGTTTGGAAACAGCGATGATGCAGATTAACTATTAATGCCAGGTGTTTGTGCTCTCCAGTCTTGCCACCGCCGACTGAAAGCAAGCAACTTGTCCTGGAGCGTGTCTGCCATTACTGTTCAATAGGTAGAAACTGGCTGAGCTTTTAAGGCCAAGCCCGTGACTAGAGTAAACACTCTAGGAAATACTGTTTTTGAGACAAGCTTTGGCGTGGTAGAATAGCCAGCCTGGCTGTCAACAGCACAGCTGTCCTTGGTGTGGGCTGGGGCTTAGCGCTGATTTTCTGCCTTCGCTCTGAATAGCCTCGCCATTGTTGGCTCACATGAGAACCGCACTGCTGGGCTCTGCTTGTGCTTTCTTTCGGCCTGTTGATGTCAATGGGAGTTTTGGGCATTGGTCCACAGCTCATCTCACAGGAGGAGGCACTCAACAGAGGCATCTACTTCTCATGTAGGTGGAGACCGAGTTAAACCAGAGCAGATTCACTTCTCAGACTCCCTGCCCTTTTCCAGAGCTGTGTTCCCAGATACATACTTGTTGAGCTGCAACTGGTTTTGAGCTAATGATCGGTAAGTCAGAGATGAACCTTCCTTCTCCAAGCCAAACACACATAATTACATTTTTTCTAAATTCCAGGTTTCAAAAACATATGTGTCCTGAGAGCCACAGGTAAATTAAAAAAGCACAAATGAAGATACTTGAGAGAAACCCTATTAAGTTTGCTGGGTTTCCTCATTGGAAATAATGTTTTCAATCTCCTGTTTGACTTTGCTTGTGCATGCAAAGCAATTTCCATGAGAATGAATTTGCAAAACTGAGGATCCTCTAGAGTGTTAGGAACGTAATGTAAATGAAGTCTGTGGTCATGTCTATGCTAGGGCAAACTGTATTTTTAATTCTAAAAATGTGCTTGTGTTTTAGAATCCTGGCATATCCTTACAAGCTATGATTTCACCTTCACGCATTTGATTATGGAAAAAATAGGTTGAGCAGTTACACAAAGGATAAAACCCTGAATCGCTTTGCAAGTTACTTTGCAATCTTATTGTAAGCGTGGTCAATTTTGACAGCATAGACAAGTCTTTTGCCTGCTTGCGGAGACTTTAGGAACTCCTCGTCTTGCATATTGTTTTAGAGGCTCATCAGATACTCCTATAGACTTTGATGTAACGGTGTGTGGGCATAATATGATTAAGAAATCAGGAACAGTTAACTCATTTTCTAAATCGCAAAGCTAGTGAATCTGTGCAGTTCCTAACATAAGTAGAAATATCCTTAAAATGGTGCTAGTCAGGTGTCTGGTTTTCTCACTGCTGTAAACCTGTTACTTGTTACATTACAGGGGATGTGGTTTGCAGCTGGGGAAACCGCCATCGGTCAGGGAATGCCCTGGGTTTGTTCAGGAAGGTCTGTTACTGCTATTGTTTGCTGTATGTGCAGGAAAGACAGACAAGCCTCACACAAGAACGTGGTGTACCTGGCTAGATGATAAGACTGTGTATTGAGCGTACCTTAATGTAAGTCTTGAAACCTAAGCTGTGCTGCTTTGTTCAGAGCTGATTGAAATAGCACAGTGAGTTCATGATACTTGTATTTTTATTGTAGTTCTGTATTTGCTGTGCTATCAAATCAAGCTTTTCGCTTGTTTTCAACTTAATATGATTTCCTGTCATCCTCTGACAACTCTGTTGGAAATGTTATTAGAGGGATGCGTGTCATTATGAGTAGTGAAAGTGGTGCTCTTGGAAAATGTTTTTGAGCAGAGACACTTGTAGTATGACATGTTTTTGGTATTCTTCTATCTTTTCTTTCATCATACAACTAATGCTCTTTTCAAGTCTGACTGCTACTAGAAGTGTGAAAGGCATTTTTGATGTGCTAATTCTTCCCGTCTGCATTTTGCAGACAATTTTACTATAGGCAGTTATGCTAAGCAGTCTATGGAAAGACCCTAGAGAGGAGTGAAACAGTAAACCACAAGAAGTTGAAAAAAATCAGATCGCTATCTCATCATGTGGCTGCTGTTAGGGTTAGAAGTAGAAAGCAGCAGTAACTACTGCTGCAACTGTGAGACTTGTCTATGTTGCTTGGTCCACGGTATAAAACTTAGTGCTGAGCTGAGACACTGGTTCATTTGCTTTCCAGATGCAAGCATCCAAATCACTCAAACACCCTCAAAACTATTCAAAGAAATGTGGTATAAATTTTTGCTTTTATTATCAACCTTTCTCTGCACACAGGCTCTTAATGAACTTGGCCTTGAGACATTCAGGTCTGCCTTTGTACTCTGCTCTTTCTTTTAATGAGATGATCTGAACTTTTGCCCTTCTCCAGTGTGGTGGGTGAACGAGCCCTCTTGGTCCTAGGACATCACTATTTCGTAAGCAGGAGACGAGCCAAAATCCTGAACTGAACCAAGAAAACACCCAAAGGATTTGTGTGTTAAAATTAATGTGTGTGTTATGAGCAATGGCATGTGTTATACAGGCTCTGATATGGATCTTACAGGCTATTGAGTTGAAGGTTTATTTCCAACTATTTAGAAAGTGGATCTTGATGCAGAGAACAGAGTGGCATATGTGAGGTCAGCAGTTCTCCAGCTGGTTCTTCAGGCACAGCTCTAAGGGTTGCTGTACTCTGCTGACACCTATTTAGAAGGGTAGTGGCCTGCTCCTGGCTCTGAGCTGGCACACGAGTGCCCTCGCACAGGGGAGGCTCAGGAAGTTGGCAGGAGTGGTGTGTATCCTGTGCTGGTACCTGTGGACAGGTGGAGATGCTGAAGTTCAGTGCCTTGAAGCGTCCAGGGAAAAGCACTGTTTGCTGAATCAGTTGCATGGCTTCTCGCACTGGGGAGGCTTCCTTGGACCAGCTTCTGTGCCATCTTGAGCCATGTACAGCCAAGAGGACACGAACAAAGGGGATGCAACAGGGTATCAGAATCCACAAGCGCTGATCACCAGTGCTGAAGAGAACCATATACCTACTTCAGAGGAAGGGCAAAGCACCAGGAAGGGGATGCTGGCTCCTCTGAAATCCTTGCAAGCTGTTCACATGGGTACAGGCCTAGGCCGGCCCTTTCAGAGTCGGTAGGTCAAACCCCATTACAAGATCTGAGCTTCAACCCGCAAACACCACCCCAGGCCCCGCGTGTTGTGTGGCAATGTGCTGCAAGGCAGGTGTGGGCAGGCGCTGCTGCATGTGGGCATGGGAGGATGTTCTCCGAACGCACTGGTTAGTTGTGTGCTGCAGAAATGGATTAGCTCCCTGGAGTAAGTGGCCTTGATCCTGTTAGCTAGCTAGCCACTTTGGCTTGTTCCCTTGTCACTAAGGTGTATGTGAGGTTCAGTGGGGCGGGGGAGCCAGGGGACAAGTAGGTGGTAGGGTGGGGAGCGTGGGATCACTTGGGTTACACCATTATTTCTCTCTGTGGTTATTAATGTTCTATTATTCCCAATTCACAGATGTCTATTTGAAGACAAAGAATCGTGTCTCTGCTTAGTTAATCATCTTCTGACCTGTAATTTCTAATATAGTACTTGTTTATGTAGTATTATTTTCATGTCCTCTTGCATACAAATGAGATCTCACAAACAGGCATAGTCATGTGAAAGGGTAAGATGCTGAAATATGCTGCGGGGCTGTGCAGACATGACGTGTACACGTGTGTGTGTTTCTTGGGAGGAGAAGGAGTGGGACTCTGTGCCCTGTGTTCAGACGCTGTGGAGCCCAAGCAAGTCCCATGGCTTGGGATGTTTGCTTGTTTGTTTGACAGATGCTTGTTTTGGCTTCCCAGAGCTGTTTATGCAGTCAGTCTGCATTTGGCTTTTTCAGAGTTTCTCCACTGTCCACAAATCCAAGTTCTCATCTGAAGACGTGACCTTATGTGTTTTCCACTTAATGCCACATTTGTGAGTGCTCCCAGCAGCACCAGCTGAACCCACGGCAAAGGTTCCCATGGGGTAATGTCTTTTGCACCTAGCTGGAGAGAGGGTGGGAGGCGATTCAGTCACCTTTTGAGGTTTCTGTTGTGAAGAACAGGCCATGCCTGCCTTCCATGCCACTGAAAAATCCCTTCCTCATTTAGTGCAATGAGTATACCCCATGTTGCCCTATTTTTGGGAAGCTCCACTAAGTCCAGCCCTCTGGCTAAGAATCTGCTGAAAAAGTGCACGTTCTGGATTCTCTCCAGACAAACCCATTGATCTCACTTGGACATTTTCTGAGATGGATTAGATAGATACAGTGTAGGTTTTATACCTCCTGAAAAGTCTCTTGTGCTAACTATACCATTTAGAGCAGGTTTCTGGGCTGACAAACAGGCATTCAGGGCCAAGAATTTATACTTTTAAACATAAATACTTGATATCAACATCCAAAACATTCAGGTTGGCTCAAAAACATGAAGAAATTGGCTTAAAATCTAGACTTGAAATGATTTTGAGCTGGTTCTTTTTTATTTGCCTTCCATGTGTACAGCTCTCCTTTCCTCTGCTGGGGCAAACCTGTGTGAGTGTGCAGTCTCTTCTGGAAGTCTGGTGTCCCAAATGCCTAGGCTGTTCACTTTCTGGACGGTACATGTAGAGCCTTCAGAGTGTCTTGTCGTTTTTTCAGTTAGCTGAGAAAGGTGATCTGGCATGCAGTCTGGTAGTGCCTATGTCCTTTAGGTTGGGAGAAGCCATCTGTGGATTCTCTTCCTCTTTGTGTCCCTGTAATGTCACAGCTGACAAGAGTCTGTACCTTTCACTGATTTAATTTTTTTTTTCTTCTTTCCCAGGGTATACAGCTGTGTGACTTTGAGAGCCCTCTCTGTGTCTACCTGCTTAGAGGAAACTCTTGTTTACTCTGTTGCCTGACTTGTGATGATGTCTTAACCCCTTCTTGGGTGCAGTTGGGGACAGCATTTAAACAGAAAATGGTGTAAGTGTCTGGGGCTGCTTGTTTCAAGCCCCCAGCACTGCCATCTCTCATGTGCTGCAGCGGCAGCGCTGAGGGGAACGGGATAAAGCTGCAGGAGACAGCGTGCCTTCTGCCCTGGCTCTGCCTATGGCAAAAGTCCGTGGGGAGGGAGGGCTTTGGGGTCACATCCAAGCCAAGGCTTCAGTTAACAGTCGCAGGCTGGGACTGCAGAAGTGAGACAAACTATAGAGACATCAGATGATATGTTAGGCTAGACTGGACGTTCCCTGTGGACAGCTTTGGAGCCAAGGCCAGCAATGAAGGGAGGAAACAGTCACGTTGGCAACCCTGAATTAAAAGCATTGTAAGCTTTTTCTCAGGAGCTTCTACCATGTCTGCCAGCTGTGAAACTAGACCCCACTGTCCCTTTGCACCCCTCCTCCCTCCCCAGGCTCTAGTGAGCAGGAGGTGCAAGCCCAGCATTTGAACTTTGGTAACTTTGGCATGTGCAGATGAGTGACAGGGAATTAATGAATCCTGCCCCTTTGTGTTTTTGTTACGCCACAGGTGCTGGAGTTTTTGGTCAGTTCTGTTTCCTGCACAAATGGAGCTTTGCATTTTTTCCAGGCCTCAAAGAAAACTCAGCGAGGGATTTGGGATTGGCGAGGAGTGAATAGATGAACCATCTGATGTACCCCGCAGATCAGCAGACTCAGGCTCTGCCAGACCAGCAGGGGAAGCGGCTGCTGAGCCAGAGATGCTCCATACAGAATGCTCACTTCCTCCACCCCCAAATTCAAATCAAAGGGCTGGTGGTACAAGTGCCAGGGCAAGTCTGGCCCATTTTATCTGTGCCTGGGGGGACAGGACTTATATACAGATCCAGAGCATATCTGGAGACTGTATACCACAAAATGGCAGAGGAGCAGTAGAAAACTAAAGTCGCCTACAGACAGGCAGAGAGTCTGTTTGCTTAGACCATAACTCTGTAAGTAGGTAGCTGTGTTTGCATTTGCTGTGGCTCTAGTGTGATATTCAGGGAGAACTTCAAAAAGCAGCCTGTAATTTGAATAATCTTATCTGCTCTCTGGGCCTTGGGAGCAGTGGGAATTTGGATGCTCTGCCAGGTAGCAGACCTTGCTGGCCAGGCTTCGGCTCACGCTCTTCTGTGGTGGGCATTGACCAGGCCCAGCAGCCTGGTGCCACTCTGCAGTGATCACCTGCGCATCCTTCTGGACTGAGATGCAACTGGCTTGTTCTTATTTAGAGAGAAATCACTTGAGGGATTGACTTGCTGTTCTGCCACTGAAGACTCACCTGTGGTTCAGGGCCATTTGGTATTTGCTGTAGGCTCTTGCCCATTTCTTTTCAGCAGTGACAGCTGAGCCCCTCCCAGTAGTCCACAAAGTGAGGTGACTAATGACACCATGTTGGAGGCAATTTTGGTGACCACAGGAGTTACTTTGTTGTGGTTTTCATGGTCCACTATTTGCTAAGTGTGTGATCCCGGTTGAGTCCCTACAGTACACTTTTTTTTGTAAGGCCTGATCTGTTTTGGTTTTTTTCTTTTTTTTTTCTTTTATTTTATTTGAATTTGTTCTTAATGATCACTTAGTAGTCAGCATTTCCTCTGCTGTCCTGTCCAGAGGCACTAAGTGGTCAGTGTTTGCCCTGTATAGAGGCCGTGGATTCACGGCACTTGCTGGCAGAGGTGCTGCCTGGAAAACTGACACTCCCCTGTCTGATAGAGGTGGGGGCCCTTTGACAGTGTTCAGAGACCAAATATGTTGATGTTTTGAAGGGGTTTCAGACAGATTGAGGATAAATGTGGCAAAAAAAGCATTAATGACCAATTCAACTCAATATGAAGTAGAAATAACTTTATAAATAGTTCAGAGGCTTTTCAGGATATTCCCCAGTATTGCCACAACTTACAGTCTTTGGAGTTTGTTTTTGTAGGAGGGGACCGTTGGCCAAACCACTTGAATTAGCCTGTATTTTAAAGTGCTTAGAGGATGTTTAACTTCTGGCGGAGCAGTCTGCAGAGTGTGACAGATGGTGACTGTGATTTAAGGCTGTATCTGAAACACAGCCCTCCTGCAGGGGCTGGGCAGGGAGCTCCTGTCGGTGTCCGGCATGTGGATGTGCCAGGTAGTGGCCTCGCACCCCTGGGCCCAGAAAGTGGCTGCTCCCCTGGCCTGGGGCACCTGTGGCTGAGGTCTGCACAGCGGTGCAAACGCAGAGTACCCTCAGGTGGCTGGGAAGGCCTGGCTGCCTTGTTTCTCTGCTGATTAAAGTCATGTGTGCCTGCGAGGCTGAGCCTGGCTGGGGGTAAGGTCAGCTGGAGCTGCTGCAGCTTTCCAGCAGTGAGGAGGAGCCTGTGACCTACTCTTTTTCCTTACAGTTTTTGTACTGCAGAGCTACGAGGTGATGCCCATGCCCTAGTAACGCTGCTTGGTGCCAAGGAATTTAAAAAAAACCAGTACAAAATCAGCTTACAACATAGCTTTAAAAGTTTTTTTGCTTGTTATCCTTCTAAATGGATGAGGAGGGCAGACCTGGCTTTGCCCCTGCAGAGTGCTGATCACCGTGTTGGTGAAAGGACAGGAGCCACGGCTCGGCTTTCTCGGGCCCTGCCGCGTGGGCACGGAGAACCGGTCACCGGGGTGGGAGGTGTCTGCAGAAACGGAGGGCATGGGGCTGCGGTGTTGGGCTGTTGGAGCTGCCTGGAGCTGTCGGGTCAGGGAGCCACCGAAAGCTTCAGCCTTGCTGGCTGGCGCCGTGTGGGGTTGCACGCCTGGCTTGTGGGAGCGCTGCCTTTGGGGGTAGTTGATCCCCCTCCTTTAATTCAGCCTGTTCTGTAAAAAGGACCCCACTGAATTCCCCTGCTGCTTTGGTAGCATGAAGCTGCTGCTGGTTCACCTGCCTGCGTGTCTTACCGCTCTTTGGTGGCCAGCAGCTGCAGGCCTCCTAGCTCTGCAGCCCCCCGGGCCAGCTGCCCCATGCCACGCGGTGGGGCGGAGGTGGGACTCAGTCAGGCAGGAGCCCAGGCCGCAGTGTGCCACACAACAGCCACTTTGTGCAGCGCCCTGACCTCATCTGCCCACTGCGCTGCAGCTGCGCCATGCCCTGCGCCTTAACCCTCCGCACCCTCCCTGCTTTGTTGGGCGGCTGGCCGGCGGGCGAGGCAGCTCCTCCTGGCCCAAACCTGGCTCTCGGGGCTGGTAGGCAAGGGGTCAGGCAGGCTTCTCGCTCTTGGACCTGTTCGTGGGAGAGAAGAGCCATGGGGCCATGCGCCATTAGCCAGCTCAGTGCGCGCACCGCGAGTGGCGTTGGGCTGGAGGTCACACATCGGTGTTGCTTCTGCACAGGCATTGGCAGTCACAAGAAGCATCTTGTGGAGGCCCCTTCATCCCTCGGCGTATTGAGCCATTGAGCTGCTTCACTGCCTTTCTGGGGTTTTTTGGTCTTTATGGGCATCGTGTCATGTCACTGGGTGTAGCTTCTCCCTTCACATCAGCCTTCTGCTGTGACTTAAACAGTGCTGTATCTCCTCACGCTGTAATGTGTCCTCTTTTGATTCTTTTTCCAAACAAACAAAGCAACATCATTAGTCTGTTTCTATATTTATTTTCTGTGATAGACATTCAAGCTTGGTCTGCCTTGTTCCTGGAAGACTGACCAACTTGGAAACTGTCTGGTAGAGGGTTAACACCATGGAAGTAAAACAAGAGTTATGGAGCTGATGAGACTTTTTTGTTAAAACTTGCTCTGCTTAAAACTTTGTATCCTGTCAAGAGCTTTAAGAAGTCAACAAGTGATAGCCTCATCCATACCTTCAGTCAAAGTGCACCGGCCCTTCTGTGGAGGGTCCTCAGCAAAACTGATGAACGGCAGGCTTCTGGCCTGCTCGGTGTTCTTCAAATGTCTGGTCTATGAGTCAAATTACAGCACAGTTACTGAATAAAGACTTTTTAAAATTTTGAAATCCTTTTTCATTAAAAAAGTGAAAATCCGTGCAAAATTCTTAAGTTGTAACAAGCTGATTATGTATCAGTATGTAGCATTTGGTGAAGTGTGCTGATTTGTTGTAAATTAAATGAGGGGTTAAGTTGAACCCAGAGTTCCTGTGCTCTCATGTGTGAAATAGACTAAACTGGTTTGAAAAAAATCCTGGTAGTTAAACTGTATCCAACTCCAGACAGGCACTTAGGTTTAAAACTACAACCAGATAATAAAATTAAACAAATAATAAAAGTAATTTAAAAAACCCTACTAGCAGACAAAAGAGCTGTTTTGCCCTATGGGGGCAGTGAAAATGAAACAATTCTAAAAATGGAAATGTGTGCATAAAAAGCAGATGTAAGATGAAAGGTGTTTATTAATATACATCTGATATTTCGCATTGTGCACTGATGTAAGAGATCGTTCAAACTCCTAAATATTTGAAAATTAAGCTGTAATATCTGCTTTTAAATTGTTTATTCCCAGAGTTTTACATATTTATTTTTGAACTGCAGTAGTGTGACATAAATTCATCCTTCTTGAAGATTTCACTATTACTAGCATGACCTCGTATTAAGAATACCTGTGTTTTGTTTGTAATAGATATGACAGTGTTAGAGGACTTGGAGCACTACTGCTTAATCGGAGGTGTCTCCTGGAGCAAGGCTGCACTAGAGAGCTGCGCTCCGAGAGAAGCAGGGGTGGTGGTTCATCTCTGCTCTCAGTGTGGTATTTTGATGTGGCAGTGACGTGCAGCAAAGCCACACGTGCCAGTTCAGCGGTTCGTTCCCGCATGTCATTCAGTAAATATGTAACCCTCTAAGTGATAATTTCCAGTCCCCGCAGCTTTCTTTTGAATCCACGTCCAAGACGGAGTCAGTGGGTTGTGAGCAAAGAGTATTTGTGTAACAGGAGGTGAGGTAGGTGGGAGGGTTCTTGGCTGAACTGATTCTGTTGTTTTCTGGGAGTTTAACACTAAAATGTTCCAGTTCAGACTTATTTATATAGTGAGGCATAACTCTTGTGCCCTCAAAAAGACTTTTCCACATTTCCTTAGTCGTGTCACTTCCTCCTGTTAAGTAGAAGCCACAGCAGATCATAAAATAAACCTATAAACTTTCCTTCATGCAAATAATAGTGCTTCCAAGCTGTAGGTTTCAGCTCTGATGCCAGCAGTTCTGTCAGAGACCAACAGGAGGGACTTTTTAATTGAAATAGGGAGGCTGAGCACAGATGCTGCCTCTCATTCTTCCATTCCCTTTTCTGCAGGTGGAAGAAAGTCTCAGAAACCAAAGGCTACAGTTTATTCTCAGCTGTGTTACGAATATACTCCAAGACCTTCAGCAAATCTCTGTTCTTCTTGTCATAGTTTCCAAAAAACTCAAGGAAATAAAACTGCATTTCCAGATTGGCCTGGTAGTTAGGAATAATCACTAAAATGAATATGTCACCTTTCTTATAGGCCATTCCTTCTGGCTTTAGGCTACTGCAAGTCATGTTGCCAAATAAGTGTTATTTTGACTCTGCCTTGTAGCTATGTAAATAGGAGTTAATGAGTTGCTGCATCTCATGGCTGGCTTGTGACGTGGAGGTCTCCAGAGGGAGGATGAGGAGAGGCTGCCGTGGAAAGTCCCCAGCTGTTGCTAGGCAGCACTGCGTTTTAGCTTCCCTGTCCGAAAGTCTGCGCTCAGGTTTGGCAAGGAAAGGGAAAACTGGGGGATGAAAAACCATAAAAAGATGCTTGACTTACTTTTTCTAAGCATGGCTTTACTGTGCTGGGTGCAGAGAGTGTGTGGCTGCAAGTGAGGTGGAAGCAATTTGATTAAATAGAAGAACATTCAATAACTGTCCTTCTGTTTATTCATTCTCAGCTGCAGGATCGTGTGGCTGGCTTGCTCTCTCTCTCTCACTCCCTCTGTTTTGTCTCTTATGATGATCTTGGACCCTTGCAATGAAGCTGGAAGAGCGCAGCAGAAGTGGTCTTGCTCCACTTCCAGTCAAAGTGGAAGTAGGAGAACGCAGCAGTTCCAGAGAGCTTCCTCTGCTGAGGTTTATGCTCCAGTTTTACAGCCTGCACATGAGGGGATGTCATGTTTTCGTTTCATTACTAAGTCCATCACAAGGCACATCAGAGATCACTACGATTAAAGCTTATCGCAACCACATCGCTAAAAGAGCACTTCTTTTTTCTGCCAGAAGTGTAGGACTTGGGATACAGCTGAGCATTTGAATTCCTCTTGGTAAAGCCTGGCTGATTGTCCATCCACCCAACAGGCTAGTTCAAACTTTTCAGTTGGTCTTCATCGTCTTCTTGTAATGGCTGTCTCTGTTGTTCCTCCCTAAGCATTTTAATAGACGGCCAGGATGGGTAAATTTAAGGTCTTGCTGCCTTTGCTGATTTGTAGTTGGGAAGCAATGTCTTTTGCTGCACCCCAGTGGAGTCACTGGGGGATCTGTGGATGGGACCTTACAAGGCATTGGAGCCCACTGGACTGTACTGGAAAGTGATGTACTTTCTCGCTGGCTGACAGTTGTGTTTAAAGATATTTTTCCCCTTCCAGCGGAGGATCCCATGGTGTTGCTGAGGCACTGTGGAACTTGATGTCACAGCCTGGCTCTGTCCTTGGGGGTTGAGCCAAGTACCACTGCAAAGCTCAGCTTTCCAGCAGCCTAGAGAAGCTGAGAGTCTTGCCCAAAGTCGTGCCGCTTGTAGTCAAATGGGATGCGGCAGGGTCTGTCCAGCTGTAACAACACTCTTCCCCTAAAGGGTGGGGCTTGGAGTCTGGAGTCCTGATTCTCACTTCCGTTGCTCAACCCTACTTTGTCTCGCATGTTTTATCCCACCGGTGGGCTTGTTTGAGCTTAGCCTTCCTCATCCCCACCAGCCAACACTTCACAGCAGCCTAGAAGAAAAGCTTACAGAGAGATCAAAACTTTGCAAGACCTGACAGCTCCTCGCTTTGCCCTTCCCTGCACCCCTGGGGTTTGTCAGCCCCACCAAGTTCTCCCTCCTCCTCAGTCCTTTTCACTGTGTGGTTGTGGGGTTCTGAAGAAAGGCAGTAACCTCACAGTAAATACCAGCCTTACAATAACTGCCTTGCAGCCTGGCTGGGAACGGAGCCCTGTGTTGTTTTATAGGAATTCCTGGAGAATTACTTGTTTTGTCAGACAGCACAGGCTCAGGTTAGTTCAGTTCAGCAGTTGCCTTTGTCTCCTTCTACCTGGTTTGTGCAAAGACCTCTAGGGTCCTTTTAGGTTAGAAACCTTGGTGCTGTGCTGACACGGCAGCCTGTGCTGCCAGCTCGGACCTGGGGGAAGAGGCATCACGCATGGCTACTGGTGAGCCCTTTGAATAAAAAAGACAGTGTTAGGATTCAGCTGCTAAAGGATTGAGAGAATAACCTCAAAACCCTTGCAGCACCTCCCTTCTCCCCCGTTCATGCTTGGACAGTGAAATGCACTTTCCTCAGGCCCTGAACTACCCACGTACAAGTTTCAAGACTTGCTGCTGTGCCCGTCTCTTTTCTGGGCATGCAAGTGGGCTGTGAGTGTGCCAAGGACTGGAATTTAGCTCCAAGAGACTGATGTACACAGAAACGGTGGGTGGGTCTCCAGCTCCCTCTCCAAGTTTTGGGCAGCTGTGTGGATTTGCGACTGCAAAGACATGCTCATGGGGTGTAGAATGACAGAAGGTGGTGGAGGAGTGGGACTTCTCTCCCAGTCCCCAAGCAGTACCTTCTACTAGAAAAATAATATATACTTTCACCTGAGCATTGTTTTTGGTTTGGGGTGGTTTTCTTCTGAGTTTTTTGGAGGCTGTTTGTGTATTTTGGGGCTTTTTAAGCTTTTTGAGTTTCCAAGACTCCTCTTACTGTGTTACTTTTATCTTCTCTTCTGCTGGAAAAAGCAGGAAGACTACAGACACAAGGAGAGAGGAAATAGAAAGGTGTCACTATTTACCATCTATATTGGTAAAATGGTGGGATGTCTTTCCACAGGTCTTCTGTGTTAAGAACACAATCTGAAAAACACTTCAGTTGCTTTGTTAAAGCCGGGGGATCGGGGGAGTGTTTTCCCACACTTCACACAGCTTTCCAGCTGGAAAAGGGTGGAAAACAGTCGGGAGCTAGGAAAATCTATTCTTTCTTTCAAATGCTGATAGAGAACTTTCTTCCTGACATGCCTCCATCACCAGGTTTTTCACTATGAAAAATGTAGTTGAGGTTTTTTTTTTTAATGGAAAAACTGTTCTCTCTTGAAGTCGACTCACTTTGAGTTGGTTTTTGGAAATTAAGGGGAAAGAATGATTTTATTCACTTGCCAACTTTCAAAGCACTGCCTCAGAACTGGGACAGAGCAACTCACCTGTTCATTTCTGTAGTAATTTCTGTTTTAAGTTTATCCTGTTTGCTAAGTTGTGTGGTTCATATGTTATGACAGCTTTAATGGCTCTTACAGTATAAGGCAAAGGGATTTAGGACTGTGGGAAGGTGTTTTTACCTTTTTTTTGATTCTAAATAAATAAACATAATGAAAATAACAGTTAAATAATGGGAACATCCACATTTACATTAAATAGAATATTTTTTCTTCATAAAAGGAAGATAAATTCACCTGCTTCAGGGCAAAGTCTAACCACTAATTGACAGAAATTAGGAAGAAGGTTCTTTCTTTTTAGGCAGTTGTTCCATCTCTTTCTGTGTGGAATTTCTTGTACATTCTTTCCAAACTCAGGGTATCAGTCACTGCCAAAGGACTCTGTGCAGTCGAGCAAGACAGTCTCAGATTAGGCTGATTATGTGATGGCCTCCTCTGGTAATTCTTAGTCTTTCATATCTCACTTAACCATCCACCCATCTTGTTTGCTAATTAAATGTTGAAAAGAGACTCCCTACCACCCCCCTCTTTCTGTCTCCTTGTGCTACTGCTACTAATCCCTGGATTCTACTTCTCTTTCAGAAGATGCTGCTCAAGAAGAATTGTGGAGCGAAGACTAGAGTTATTAAAATTCATGTAAGTTGCCCTTTTCTGGTGCAGTTCCTTCATTGTTCCACATACATCCGAATGTGGTGATTCTCTTTGAACATCTACGCCCAGAAGATTATTTCTGGAGGTTTCTTGTGGCTTGACTGGCTGCATAACAAAAGTTGCTTGTCTTCAGTATAGACTGTAGTTGCAATTTAGGTTAGGTGCTGACAAGGCTGATACTACATTGGCTTTTCCATTTTGGAGACTATGAGCTCAAAGCTTGCTTGGAGTGAAAGTCTGCATCCCCTGCTGTGAGCTCATACAGTTATGCATAGCTGTCCTGTAGGGTGTCATTTGGATCCTTCTTGACCAAGGGAAGTGCTGATGTGAGGTAACAAGTGGTGTGCAGTAGGGGTGAGAGGTCCTAGTAGATAGCTGCAGGAAAGGAACTATACCTGCATGGTGCACTGGCGTCTACAGAACTGTATGGGATGTGGGACTGGATGATGGCAGACGAGGGACAGAGATTGCTTGGGTGGCTTTGTAGCTGGGGTGACGCTGCAGCGTCTGAGCATCTCATGTTCTTGAGCGCACATATGCCTGGCAGGGCTAGGTTTGTTCAGCTCTCCTGATTGTAATTTATGCTGCCTGCACCTCTGAGTCTTTGTCTCTAGTACCCCATCCCATGACTCTTCAGCCATCCTGTCTCCTTTGTGGGTACCTTGGCTTTCTCTCAGTCAGTGCTGTGTGGCACTGTGGGAGATGTGTGCGTGACCTCACGCATTGCAGCCGAAACAAGTGCCTCAGTCCACTGAGGCCTATGGGATGCTCCACATGTTCGCGATACACAAGCAAAAACAGGTCAAGGTGAAGAAAGCACCTTGGTGATAAAACTGCTGCTTTCACGGCAGTAATTACAGCATTGCAAGAGCAATGAATGGCAGACCAGGATCTGTTAGTATTCTATTGTGCTCCTGCCTAGACTGTTTTCAGTAGAGCTGTCTCCTCGCGTGCCCTGTGAGCTCTCCCCAGACTGTGCCCGTCCTTCAGACCTACCAACAGTCTAATCCTGCTGCAATGTTTTAGCACAACTTGTATATCAACTTCCTTTATGCCTGCCTCATGTGCTTTCGCTGTTTTTTATGGCTGTCCCTGGACTGCAGCTACTTCCAGTGCTGCTTGGTGGCAGTCCCTCCATCCCTGGTGTTTCAGCAATGCCTTAGTGGGGTGGCTTCCCCTGACTCCTTGAGCTCATTATTGCGACTTACTCTTGTGCCCCTGGAGAAGGCAAGAGGCAGAATTATCCCTTCAGTTCCTACTAAGCCCATGTCAGCTCAGGCTAAAATAAACACCAGAAGCTGAGAGCACACCCTTCTGACAGATGGCACAGAATCCACNCTTCTCTGGCCAACCTTGCAGAGCTGGGACAGTGCATCTCTACCTGAGGCGCTCGTGTGGTTTCCATGACAATAGCATATGATACTTCACAGTCTCTTGTTGGTCTGTTGTGGTGGCAGAGCTGTTACATAAAGGAGCATTTTTTCTTCCATTTTTCAAATGATTACAAATGCCTACTTTTGTGTACCCAGCTTAGAAAGGTGGCAGCAGGTCTCTGGCAGAATACCTTGCCAAAGTCCCTCTGGAGGCTACTGAAAGAGGTCTATACCTCTGAAAGATGATGCTGTGCTCTCATCATATAAAAGGAAATCTCAAACCAGCCAGTAAGACATGCTTGGCACAAGGCTCCTTCTCAGTGTTGCCCAGCAGCAGGACAAAAAGGTTATGGGCACAAGTTGAAACACAGGAAATTCAGGTTGCCTGGAGAAATTGTGGAGTCTCCGTCCATGGAGATATTCAAAGCGTGCCAGGACGTGGTCTGGGGTAGTGTGCTCTTGCTGACCCTGCTCTGAGCAGGGAGGTTGAACAAGACTGTCCCTAGAGGTGCCTGCCAACCTCAACCATGATGAGCTGTTACAGGAGGAACCAGGCAACTGTCTGTGCGTCTGAACAGGAAACATCACCATGTGAACCAGTTTGCTTGTGTCACTGTAGCCCTGAGATGCCCTGAATGCACAAGTGTGCCTGTTTCAGCATACGTAAGGAGCGTGCAGTCTCTTTCGCTTCATACTGGTCTTGCTGGGGACGATGTCTCATGTGGTTGTGAGATAATGCATGCTTTTAAAAATACCTTCCTCCTGACTGATATTTTGGTTGCCTTGACATCTTGGGGCTTTGCTGGCATGTCAGCATGCAAAGTGATGATCTCTCATGCATCATCCCAGCCATGTTCTTCCTCCCTCTTCTTCCCATGGGAGACTCTTCCAGCAGGTGAGATGGAGGGGCAGTGTCTTTACCCTCTGGCATTGAAACGCAGTTTCAGCCCTTGGAAATGTTCAGGGTTCTTGGGAGTCTTTCTCAAGCAGGTGACCTAGGCTGGGATTTTGTTCTCCACATGCTGTTTTAACACTAAGGTGCCACCTTGTTGTTCTTCCCTGTGCTTCAGCTTCCCATGGGTCAACTCAGAGGGTGTTAGGCTACAGCCTTTCCTCTCGCACAGCAGTTCTTCTTAAGCAGGATGGTGGGACAGTGATGTGACAAGTCTAAGAACCTAGACAGATTAAGACAGAGAGATTAATAAACTTCTCAAATGTGCAGCAGCTCAGTTGTGTTTGAAATGTTTTCAGGAATAGCAGCTCTGACAGGTCAGGGCCTACAGTGAAGAGAAAATAATATTAAAAAAAATCTCCCTCTTTTCTACCCTCAGTAAAGGATAATGGAACAGGAGAAACAGTCCCTGTGGGCAGGCGAGCAGAGATAAATTGGAGGTGACGGCATGTGTATGAAGTATGGATTTGTGGGTAATAGATACATGTAGCATAGCACGTGTCAGTGCAAGGTGAGGGGTAGACGTGGGCCTACATGGGTGATGCACAGTGAGGTGGGCAATGTGTGTGTGCAGAGGTGGTCACTGGTGCCCCAAAGTGTCAGCCGGTGTAATGTCTGTAACTGGAAGCAAGGTGCTAGGTCTGAGTGAGGGGGGTTGCACCATATGCATGGGTATTTTAACATCCAGAGCATGTTTGTGTGGTGCAGTCAGGTGTTGGGTGGAGACAGTTCCTGAGCGCTGGAAGGAGGATGACTGTATGAGCATATGCTTGCAGTGTAACTTCCCCCCCACCCCGCACCAGGCTTGATCAGCTGTAGCCAGCTCTGAATGCAGAGAGCCATCTTCCACAGTCTTTTTGTAATACCACAAGTCTTCAGTTCTCCAGGCCCTATTGGGATGGGGGTTACAGGTCTGTCATCTAGTTCTTCCTCCACAAACTCCTACATGCAGTCTCTGAATGGGATCGGTGGAGCTGGGCTTATCTCAGCAGCATTAGGTGGGTAGAAGACACAACTGGCAAGCCCCAGGGTGTCTCCAGAGTTCTTGTTGGGGCAGGCAGAGAGGAAGTAAAAGATTTCAAGGCCAATCTGATAACCTGGCTGATCAGAGAGATGTTTTCTGCTATGTAAAAATAAAACAAGAATTTTAAATTGGAACATGAGCCTCTTGTGCTCTTGCCTTGATCTTATCAATGTTGAGAACACCCTCTGTTTGGACAGGGGCCAGATCCCTAGAATGACTTCCCTGTCTCTTATCTCTTGCATCTGCATCCTAAAAGGCCACTGCAGAAACATGCTGGGTTTTCTTCTCCTAAAACAAGAGACCTTTTCAGCTTGGAGCTGAGCAAGAGATATGCTGGCCTGAGCCTTCTTGGCAGATGCCTGAGCTATTCACAAATGCAAGGCATACTAGGTGATGGGACAGTATTGGTGCAAACCTCTGGTTCTGGCTGCACAGCAAGTAAAGATTTCTAAAAAATCAGAAGACTCTTTGCGTGTGTATACGTACAGATATATATACACACACATGTATGTTGCCCCTTCCATCACAGGCTCCCAAGGCGTGTAGCAAACCTTGCTAAATATAGCATCCTCGAGGCAGCTAAATATCATGACTGCAATTTCAGAGTGAGCTAAACTGAGAAACAAGTAGAGAGTGTGACTTGCCTAAAGAGAGACAGTGTGAGGAGAACTGAAGTCTGGGCTTTGATCTTCAAACCACATTCCTTGAGCTGTGTCCATATTCATATGATGTCACGCAGTCTAAACAGCTCTGACATTGCAGGCGGCAGAGATCCCAAGCTGTCGCTTGCTAGCAGTTTGTCAGACCCTCCTGGTTGCCTGTAGTATGTGACTGAGTGCCTAAACCTGAACCTGCCCTTTAGAAACAAGAAGAGAGACTCGCCTCCCTGGCCAGTTGCATCCTTGAGTTACTTGCTGGGCAGAGGCCCCTCATGGAGATTTTAGCACTCCAGTTCTCTAAGCGGCTCATGTCTCCTGTTGATGGGCACATCTCTGCTGACCAAAATGGAGAAGGTCCTCTGCTAAGTGAGAGCACAAATATCCATTTGCTTATTGGGGAGACCAGCTCCCGTTATGCTCCTCCCAGCACAGCCACTGAGCTGCCTGCTGAAGGTCTCTGTGCAGTGACAGCTGGCCCTGGAGAAGGCCAGCGCTTGGTCTGAATAATTACTGACAAAGACTTTGTCTAGAGTTTCCTCAGCATGATAAAGGATCCAGTATAGCCAAGGTGGGAATGCCTCTGTCTGCTAAAAACTATCCCAAACATCTGGCTGCAGACACTGCTTTATTTAATATTGCTTTTATTGGATTTCATGGCAAAGGCTAGCCAGCCTTCAGCCTGTCCATAGCAGCCAGAAGAGGGACTTTCATGTCTTTCTTCTGCTTCCTTTAAAGAAAAGAATTTTTATTGCTGCTTGCTGTTCATAAATTCCTGCCATGTATGCCCTTGTGCCCATTAAATCATGTAAATGCTTGCAGAAATAGACGCTGTGGAATAACCAAGAGCTCTGTAATTCAGACAGCACCATGATAGCAGTGAGTGACTGGTGAGTCAGGAGGCTGACATCCTATTTTCAGTGCTGTCCTTGATTTATGGTCTGATGTGGGTCGTGTGTCTGGTTTAAGAATGGGGGCGATGGGGAGGGGTAGAAAGGAGATTAGGACTGAGGTGCAGCCCAGTGACCGGCTGCTCCTGGCACAGCCCTGTGTGTTGGTGGCAGCTGTAACTGGTGGTGCTGTGGTTCAGGGTTCTGGGAAGTGATAAGGCTCGTTTCACAGAGAGGGGACAGATTTGGTGACTTTTGGGTCACTCCTGGGTGATGGAGCAGAGAGGGATAGGGGATGGCAGAGGGTCACAGTGGCTCTGCCGCTGGTTTCCAGCAGAGCTTCAGGTCCAAGATGGCAGATCAGGCATGTCTTTTACCACCACATCCAGGCCCACCGCAGTTGCTCCCCCCTCCCCTTTGTCTGCGTGGCTGTGGGAACCTGACGCCCGTTCCTCCTCCCAGTCCCCAGAGCTGTAATCCTCTTTTCCCACACACCTCTCCCGTAATACGCCCACTTCCTGCGCTTGGCTTCCACGGCTGGGGCGGTGTCCAGGGGCAAGCGCTCTGTGTCAGCATGCGTTTGCAGCCTGCTCATGCCAGGGTAATTAATACTCACTTTGTGGTTTTAATTTGGGTTCCCTTTACATTGAAAGCAGCGTGCTGCTCTGTGCCAGCCTGCCTGGCTGGAGGGCATCGGGTTGCCCTGGCCTTATGCAGACTGGGAGCTGCACATGCCCAGGTACGGTACCACGTGCCGGCTCTGCGAGAAGCGTGGTACCCGGGGTTCCTGGCCTGAAGGGAGGAGGGCTGCCAGGGCAGCCGGCTTCCGTCCCTCGGAGGGATGGAGGGAGGGAGGGAGGGAGGATGCTGCTGCCACACAGGGGAGGGCTGGAAAGGGGAAGGTGGGGAGGGAGGAGAGGACAAGCTAATGTCATTTGTGTACAGACCAAAGCAGCTGAGGACTACTCAGATGGAGTTGAGAGATTTACGGCCAGATTGTGCCTTGCCTCTGTCTGTGCTTGCTTGGAGCTGCTCTCGCACCCGCTCCTCCTCCTGCTCGGGCACACACAGCCCCTGGGGTGTGTGCAGGAACTGCTGCAGCTGTGTGCAGGGGAGCATAGGCCATTTTGCATCGGAAGGAAAGAAAGTGGAGATAAGACACAGCTCACTGTTAGGGGGACGGGGGTTCATTCACTTCTTCCTAAGAGATTCGTGTGGCCTTCAGAGCATGACCTTCACTGGGACCCTGGAGCGGTGAGTTCCCCAGGCTGGCCAGGGAGCACTGACAGCCTGCTCCTCCAAATGACCCATCTGGCCCTTTGCATTGGGCAGCCTCCTTCCTTCAGATTGTCAGGCAGGCAAAATCAAAGCTTGCAGTCAGCTTTCTCAAAGACACATCTCAAAGACATGTGAGAGAGAGGAGAAGAAAGGCTTATTACACTGGTGCCAGCAAGGACCCATATCTGAAACCGGCCTATTTCTGCTTTTGGGCAAGTGACCAGCAAGCATCTGCTAGGCCCTTTGAAGTACCTTCCAAAAAATTTCAATGTTGTCCGTCTGGTGGCACCTCTCGAAGTCTGGTAGTTGCCATCTGACACCTCTGCACACACATTTGCAAATGTTTGATAGATTTTTAATTTTTTTGTTTTCCTTTCTGAGAGGAATAGTGATGTGTTTGTAAACTATTGAACGGGTCTTTGCAATGTGGTTGCATGGAAGGAAGTAGGTGTTAGGCAGCTTTACGTTGGTGGAGGAAGACAGGCCTTTCAGCCTTGCAGGGAAAGGCAATGGAGAACACAGAAAAAATGATGCTAACTGCAAAGTTTTGCTTTCCTTGTCAGAACAGCATGTGGAGTTGATCTTTCCTTTTCATGGGAGAGAAGGGAGAAGAGTAGTCTTAAAATGAAGTTCTGTCATGGTCTATCTTCTAGCTGTCCGATGAAATTAAACTGCATGTGAACCTGGGGGTAGAGGAGAGACTATCAGGAGGGAAGCGGTTTGCCTTTGTAAAGTTATTCTTTGAGCTGCTCCAGGTCTGTGACTGAAATAATTTGTCAGAGGCCCCGCTGGAGTTAATGAAGAAGCGGTTAAATGTGAATTGCTGCTCCACTGGAGGAGCTGGTCCTGCTTGTCAGCAACGATTTCTTGAAAACTGCCTGAAGCCAGACTCTAATTGAAAGGAAATCACCTCTCATCAGAACACCCGGATCTTAATTAGTTCATCCTGGCTGCCTAACTGTGGTGTACGCATTATACACAGGAGAAACTGAGGCACAGATGATGCGAAGTGGCTTGGTCAGGACTGTGTGCGGAATTACAGAGGTAGCTAGGAGCAGGCCCGAGGGTCGTTTTCCCTTGCTTGCAGCTGATGGTTTCACACATCGAAGTTAGTGTCACCAGTTTCTTTTCTAACTGGCAGGGATGAGAGGAAGGAGGTCAAAGTGAAATTAAAAGCAGTATACCTGTAAATGCTCCACTGTGGAGTCTGACAGCCTTTACACTCTGTGCCCTGCTTGAATATTGGTTCTACCTCTGGCTCTGTGCACTCCTGGGCAAGGCGACTGTCTCACAAACAGGCAGCACTGCAGGCAGGCGCCCGTCTTTGCCAAGGCTCTTCTGGGGATTTATTCCTTTTCACACAGGGTGGTGGTGGGAATCGGATGCGCCTTTACAACTTGCAATTACATGGTGCCTTTCATTGCAAAGGACATCCAACAAGTGAGTCTACGGACTGCAAAGGGATCATTCACCCACCACTGAGAGGCATCCACCACTGGAAGGCAACATCCTTTAAATGGAGCTCGGCAGCGCTTCCTAACTGCCCAGGCCCAAGGGTAGGAAAGAAGGGACTCCTGTGCTGGACTGGCCCTGAGCAGGGGATGGGTTGGCAGGGTGTACAGGCTCATCCGATTTTGAATCCTGCCAGGATACTAGAGCTCTTATGAAAGAGGACCAAAGAGTATTAAGCAGGGCTTAGTTTCATATCACCCCTAGCACACCACTCCCTTCTAAGACATTGTTGTGTTAGGTAACTTCATTCCCCCCTCCTGTGGGGATTGTCATTCCCACGGCTGGAAGCACGCTTGGAGCTGTGTGTGCTTTTGCTTTGTCCAAAGAAGAGAACCACGCTTCTGTGGAATCATGAGTCCAAAATTAAATTATTTTGCAATCTGTATTTGGGATATTTTCCCAGACTTCACAGGGGTAAGGGATGGGTTTCTAGGACAAATGCGGGTTTCTGTTAGTAGATTTATCCTTTACCTGTTTATCTTCTTCCTACATACTTTTTCCTTGCTGAAACATACAGTTATGTTACAGATGGATTTATGGAGCAGTTGCTTATTTTTGTTTTCTGCTGAGGGCTTCTAATATGATTGAAATCTGCATTTCTCCTGTGGTGTTTAATCTGACTGGTCGTCTTTGGGGCGCTTGCATCCCGTCACTATCTGTACCATCTTTAGGTGTGCTTCTTTGTTAATGTGCTTCAGATACGGTTCAAGCCTGGTTGCTCATTTTCCACCTGTATTTAATGCTGATAATGCAATTGGTGACTATAACACAGGTTTTCAAGAGTGTATATGTAGGTGTGTGTATATGAGGGAAGAAGCACGTGTCTGGGTGCGTGCTGACAAGCATGTGTGACCGAGACGGTCTGTGCATTGTTGCTTGAAATGTGTGTAACACAAGCTCGCTCCATCTAACTCATTTGAGGTGTGCAGTGAGGCAGCATGGGTGTCTGCAGGTCCTGAAACTACCTTCTGCTCCGGGCGGTGGTGCGAGCACACAATGAGCTATGCTCCTGTGGACTGTCCCCTGGATGCTGGTGGAGTTCGGGCCCTGCTTGGCTGGAGTGATGTGAGCGAACAAGATTTGTACACACAGGGACAGCTCTCCTTGTGATTTCCCAGTGAGGAGGAGCTCTGAGTGCCCACACCCCTCCATGTGCAAGTGGACCAGGGTATATGTGCTGGGGGAGCCTGCAGCGTGAGAGAGCAGGTGAGCCGGTGCAAGTGAGCACGGGTGTGTGTGACACCGTGCGTCTGAGCGTCTGCGACCTCCTGCCGCAGCCGAGTGCTTGGATCTCGGGCCGTGCTCCAGCTGTGTAAATACATTGCTTAACAAATTGAAGGCTCTGGTTAATGATTGCCATTAGCGCAGGGCCCATATTAGGCTCCATTTTGTGCGCGTTACCCGGCTGCCCGAATGCCATTAGAGTGAGCGCACCAGGCTTTAATGTCAGGCGCGGAGTGTTTGCGCTCTGAGGAGCCTCTGCAGGAGCTGGCCTGGGGTTGCTCAGCAGGGGATGTTAGGCAGGTTTATGGCAAGCTCCCTGGGGGCATGTTGCAGCAGCAGCGACTCTGACAGCCTTCTGTAGTGAAAGCAATGTCCCAGGCATCGCAGGCTGGTGCTTGGTGCCCACAAGAAAGGGCAGGCTGGCTAGGACACTTGCCCAGGCTACAGGGAGGCAGCTGGCCCGAGCGATGGGGTGGGAGGAACATGTTCCCCTCTCTGGCAGCTGGCCCTGTCCGCCTACTTTCTGGGAATACATCTACAGAGCTTTCCCTTGTGCTGCTCATCAGAGCCAGACCACCACATGCTGTGATCCCAAATGGTGCTGTGGACTAAGCCAGATCAGGCCTGGTCAGCCCTAGAGCAGAATATGAGCTCCAAAGAAAAGGTGCCCTTCTGCAAGAAGGGAATGCAGTGATTTGGTGCTGGTGCTCGCTCTTCCCTCCAGCGAGGTGCCTAACAGAGATGCTGCCCTTGTCAGTCATGGAGTAGGTGCAAGACAGAGCCGTGCTGCTCAGGGTTGTAAATGACTGCAGATCCAGTCAGGGTGTTGCCATGAATGAGGGCAGTTGCATTACTGCCTCTCCTGTTACGGCCTACGGTTGGACACAGGGACCTTCTCACCCTGCCCTCTTCTGCTGTTGTGGTGGCTGCGCTGTCGAAAGCCAGCCATCGTCTTGTGGCTGCTTGAGAGGTGCCATGATGAAGAGGCAGGATCGGGTGCAGTTTCAGCCTTACTTTCCGCTGCCTGACCACCCGTGAATCTCGGCATCCTCCCATGTCTTCTCATGTCCCTTACCCTTCACCTCAGGCCTTGTTCTGTGCCCATCTCCCTCGCGGTGCTCTGGGAAGGCTCTCTGCCCCACGCCATGGCCCCAGAAGGCGGCCCAGAGAGAAACCCCAGGGCACCTTCCCACCCAAAGCCTGCTGAGTTTTGTGGATGACTTTTGTCTGTCTTCTGGCCTCGTCTTTCCCCAGCCTCTTCTCCATCTGCTGTCCGCCAGAAAAGAACTGATTTCAGCTGCCTTCCCTAATCCTGTCTGGCATTTCAAAATGGAGGGGACTGCCAGGTTCTTTGTTCCCGTTCCCTCTTGGCACTGGCAGGGGACCTTCCCTGCTCTGGAGAAGGACAAATGTGCTGATTTATTCTGCCCCTTAGCTTTGAATAGGGGTTGCTATGTTACCCTCCAGCTCTGAGCCTTGCCAGAGCACACACCGTGTGTAACCCCACAGCAGGTGGCTATTGAGTAAAGGCCCTTAAATCTGCCTCTCTTGTTTCTTATGCTGCTGGCCAAGGTGGCAGGGGGATGTAGCAGGGCATGATTTGCTGGCTGAAACTCCAGGCACAGTTGATGCCAAGCACCATGTTGGCATTTTCCATTCTCAAGTGCCCATCTTAATTTGCAGAGGAGGTACCAACTAGGCAGGAACACGCTGCCCACACTGGCCTTTAAAGAGGCCCTTTCTGGCGTGAAGGCTGCCCCACGGGGCTGAGCCGTGGCCCGTGAGGCAGAGGCTTCCAGATCCTGCTGCACTGACTGCAGCACCGGGGGCCTCGCTTGGACGCTTGCATAGCATACTCAGATTTGGCATGACTGTTTGGGTAAGCCTGACTGTTGTCCTGACTTTGGCTGGAATAGGGTTAATTTTCACGAGAAGCCAGGAGAGGACACAGCCGGGCTGGCTGACCCAAACTGGCCAAACAAACAGGGTGTTTGATGCTGTGTGCAGTCATGCTCAGTTTAGAGGTGGGGAGCTGCCTGGGGGGGAGGTTAATCACCGCCGGGAAGCGTGCTGGGCATTGGGTGGTGAGAGAGTTGCCCTGTGTATTCCCTTGGTTTTGTATAGTCTTTCTATCAGTATTATTGCTGTTAGCGTTTGCGTCCTTTGCTGTTCTGTTAAACTGTCCTTATTCTGACCCACAAGTTTTGCCTTTTTCTTCCCATTCTCCTCCCCACCCTGCTGAGGGAAGGGGCGATTGAGCGGCTGCGTGGTCCTTTGTTGCTGGCTGAGACCAAACCACGACACCATTTGAGCAGCTTTCTGGGAAAAGTTGCATGTGCTTCTCCTGTGATGACAAGTTAAAAAGCCAGCCAGGATAGAGGCAGGTGGCATCAAAATATCACCTTGTTGTGCTGGTATGTGGTTGCAGCTGTCTGACAGACCTGACTTTGAAGTGCCAAAATGAACATCTGTCTTAGAGGAGACAGCAGAGTTGGTCATTGTTCCTAAAAAGCCTAATTCTTTGAGGAACAGTCCCTTAGTGCAGACTGAGAAAGGCAAGCCACGTGTATTGCTAGGAACAGCCTAGAAGAGGCAGCAGGGAGACATATAACACCAGAGCCCAGGCCAGATCTCCTCTCACTGGACTTTTTCTAACCTCCATGAAAACAATGGTAAAGTCCTTCCCAGCAGTGATGGGAGAGAGATGAAGGTAGGGGACATTTGCATAAGTTTCTGAGCTTCTGAACTTCCCAGCGTGTGGCTCTCAGTAGCTCACACCTATCCCTGGAGAATGAACTCTGCAGGATCGTGGCTAAATGCTCTGCTGGCCCATAGGGCGATGAGACCTCCTCTCCTGGCCAAAGAGTGTCTGTGAAGCAGCAGCCCCACTGGTGCCTCTGCTTGCATAAGGAAAGAAACAAAACAAAGTTCCTAGGAAGTAAAAGGAAAACACTCCCTATTTAACAGAGTGGAATCACTTCTTTGACACTGTAATTCCTCTGGGATCCACAGGTCCCAGCACAGCTTAGTGGGGAATGTCCTGTCCCGCAGTGCAGGGAGTGCATGGGTGTTTCTGGCCTCCTTAGTCTGGATCTGCCCTGATGATGCTCTGAACACTGGGAGCAAAAGGGGAGAGAATGGTCTTTGGCCATCGCACAGACCAGACTGTAAGGCCTTCAGGTGGGACCTTTTGCTCTGAGCGTCCCTCAAGCCATTCCTCATTGAACTGTGGTGTCTGGAGCCAAAACTCTGGAGAGTTTCAGTGTGTCTGGGACTTCATAGATTAAGAAAGGGTGATTTCTAAATCCTTACTGGAGAGTTGTTGAAAAACAGGACGGAAGAATGAGTCTTCAGAGATTACTTGGTTTATCTCCTTGCCCTAAAAGTGTAGTAGATCCTTCTTCAAGGCCAAGAGAATTTGAATGTAGCTTTTTCATGTGGTACCTTCTGGCAGCGATGCTGTTTTGACTCTGGGACTCTAAATGCATCGTGGATATCCTGTTTCACATAGTGGCTGCAGGTGCCATGGGTCCTGGTCATGTGGATCCCAGGGACCTCAGTCCTGGAGGAGGAGACCCACATGCTTTTTTCTCGAGGGTTAGGAGCAAGGGCATGAGCAAAGCGCTTCACTGCTTACGTTAGTGCCATTTGCTGCAAGTGCAAGCATGACCACCCATTCAGGGGTGTGTAATTGTACCAGAGGGGGATGTGACCAAGCAATCAAAGCAAGAACTTCACTGTTTGCAGCTCATATGAGCACTGACTTCATCCCTCTTTTTATTCCCCTGCAGAGCATTAATGGAGGCCGCCCACCGCCCCACTTTGTGTATGATCCATCCACCTTTGCCTTCCGTTCACTCAGCACCTTGAAGCCGCTGAGCCCGATAGCTCCAGTGGAAGAACCGTCATGTGCCTACTGAAGGAGTTTATCCAAAAACCTCAGGAACTATCAACCAACCACCTGCCTGGCAAGGAGAAGAGGAGGTGGCAATACCCAAGGGGATGGGTGGGAGAAGGAGATGACAATGACACTTCTTTGTAATACAGCCTCTCTGGCAGCAGGAAACAAACGGCTTTGCAGCAGTGCCTGTTTTTGTACCATTGCCGTATCTGAATAGTGGCGAAGAGAGATTTTTGTCTTTCAGGACACAGCAAACCAGTCAGATCCACAAACTGCAAGGGCAGCTACCAAGGCAGTGTCAAACATGGGGGATGGTGGTAGTTGAAGATATCCCTGAGGGGCTCAGGGGCTAGTATGGCCTGCATGGCAGCAGGGATGAGTGATCAGGGCATGAAACCAAGGCCAGTCAGTTTCCCAAGATTACCTGGGTCTGCAGTGCTTTGCTATAGACCTGACCCCGCTCCCACTCAGAAGTAAGCTCAGGTTTGGAGACAGAGGGTTGCCTGCAAAGCAAGAAGATCCCTCTCTGAGATTGCTATAATTGTATTGGCTTCAAGCTCTCTTGAGTGGAAGATGCTAGGGAGAGGGAGGTGGGAGGGGGTAACTGGCACATCTACCTGCATGTTCCAGCTGGTCTGCTGGCAACTCAGTGATATCATCTAAAATGGGATTGAAATAGGAAATGTGAGCCTCCCGCTTGTAGATCAGGGATTAGAATAAAATTCTAGAATGGAAGGTCTGTGTTCAGCAATCCAAGAAAACGCAGTGGCCATCCTTAGTCCTCTCGGCATCGACAGAGAGAAGAACTTGGGGGTGACTCTGTGCTCCTGGGTCTCCTCTCTGCTGAGGTTGTCTGTGCTCTGGGATATGCAGCACTTCTCCCTAGTGTTGTCCTGATACTGTGCTGCTCTGACATGACGCTGAAGGTAACTAGCATTGCCAAACTCAACCAAATCTAATGTGTCCAGCAAGCTTTACACTCCCCTGTTATGCTGGCTGTTAAATTCAGGTAGACCCTCCCCTTGTACCAGTGGAACAAGTATTCCCAGATGTACCATGGAGTGGGAGAAAGAGGTCTCTGTTTTGTGGCCATCTGTTGGTGGAAGAAGTGGGAAGGGAGTTAGGGTGAAGCTGTGGGGCATTTCTCCATCGACACACCTAAGGCAGTTAGTACTGTGCTAGGCCTTGCTACCACTGGAGTTTGACTGGGATCTGGCCTTGAGGCATTTATGTATTTTGTGCTACAAGGCAACAGCTAATAAAGCAAGCTCTTGCCTCTCTTGGTGAGGCAGAGGAACAAGGTGTTTCCCCTTGCTGCACCTGGTGGAGACAGTAAGCTCTTTGTCTTGGCATTGCCCACCTTGAGCCTCTGACTGGCTGGGTCAAAGGGGGAGTGAATTCTTTAGTTCTTGTCTGGTGGATCAAGAGGAGCAACCGTCAGTAACACAAAATATTTTTTGTTTCTAAATTTCCTCCTCCTCTGTGGAGGTCTTTGATGCCACTCTTTGGATGAGACCAATGGTCAGTCCAGCTGCCAGCAGGAGGCCACACAGTGAACCAGCATTCACTGGTGCATTCTGGGTGCTTCACTGAGACCCTTGGGGAAAGCTCAAAGGCTGTCTAGGCCGAAGGACCTGAATCCCCCACCCCTGTCCTCCTCCCTCCCCAGCTTCCTCTCGCTCAGGCAGGCAGAGTGGCTGGGCAAGGCAGTGAGGGGACATCTGTCCTGATGCTGCCCCAACTCTGCCTGCCCTTTGGCTCCAGATCGTGCCACCCCCTGCACCAGCACCACCTCCAAGGGGTCGCTTGCGTTTGTTGGTGAGGCACCTCTGCAAGAGCCTCGTGGTTCCCTGCAAGAAGTCCCATCTTCCAACAGAGGCCGATTCCTCTGCTGATTCCTCCTGCCTCTGTGGAGTCTCTGCTTATCTCGTTGTGATGGCACACCTCAGCTTTTTAACTGCTGCCAGATGAAGCTGACCAGTGCAGGACAGGAAGCGTTGCCCCTTCGGACCAAACCCCTGTGCTCAGGAGAAGGGACAGCCATAGCCTGGTACCTGTCTGAAGAGGCACGTTCCCCCTCAGATGGCTGGAGCTGCAGCCCTCGCGTGGCCCCATGCCCCCAGGCTTTGCTCAGTGGGAGCTGCCGAGGTGCTGGGCCCCCCAGAGACGTGTTTCTGCTAGCCCGTGGTGTGGCAGGCTGCCTTCCCCTGGGTGGGAGTGGGGAACAGGGGCGTCCTGCCGGTATCGTTGCCTTTTAGTACTTTTGTAACTTTTCTCTGTCTTTTCTTTTTCAATCAGAAGGAAAAATAAAAATAATAAAAAAAACCAACAATGAAATAAAGTGTAACAGCTGCTACCTTCGCACCTCTGCTGGGTCCATGCGTTTGCCATCCGTCTTCTGGGTGTTTGTGGGCAGGGGTGTAGGAGCGGATGGAGCAGAGTGAGCTGTGACGCTGCCAGGCCCAAGCACTCCCAAAGCCCAAGCCCTGTCTGCAAGAGAATGGCTTTGAAAACCAACCAGCAAGAGCTTTTCTGAAACAGAATGAATGCCCGGTTCTTTGCATACAAGAGGAGCTCCCTGTGCCACTGCTCCCTTTGAGGCCAGGCCTGTTGTCATATATTGGCCCTCACTGGTGCTCCCCCCACTAAGAAGGTGTTTTAGCTTTTGAGTGACCTGCCTGTTGCTTGGGGGTTGAACGTGACCTGGCTGGAGGTCTCCATACCCCAAAACAGAAGGGTGGGTGACCACACAGCTGGTCTTTGGCTCATAATTTTAGCCTCAGTAAGTCTTACACCTCTGTCCCAAGATTCTCAGCAGCCCTTTTGCTCACACCCATACCGCTCATGCTCTTCCTCAGTAGCGTAAATCTAGCTCACCCCTTTCTCTGGATCTTTCTCTAAAAACCCCATCTCAGGTTCTTGTGCATTCCTCACCCCTTGCTATCTCCTTGAGATAATTCCTGTGTCTCCTCCGAACTTCTAGCTCTATATCTTAACTGCCATCTCACAAGGCTATTACCTGTGTGCCTTTTTCCAAGCCCTCCTGGGAGATACCAGCTTAAATTCCCTTAGCAGTGCTACTTAGACCCATTCCCAGGAGGCCTTTTCTGCTCTGATCTCCTCTATGCTTCCTGCCAACTCTCTGATCTTGAAATCCTCCCCTCTCTGTCAGATGCAGCTCATTGCTAATTGGCCTTGGGCTGTTTTCCAAGGGTTGTAAGGTGGACTTGCTGGCTCCCCCAAGCCCTTTGCTCTTGTACCTCCCATACAGAATTGCCTTTTTCTATGATGTTTCTTCCAAAACAGCCTGATTGCTCAGCGCACCCACCTTCGGGGCCCTAGATGCTGTTCAAAAACACGGTGGCTGCTATGGCTCCACAAACCCTGATCATCTGTAGGCTTCTGCCAGGTCAAGCTTAAGCTTGCTTCTAAGTATATAAATGCATAGAGAGGGATGCTGTACTGGGTTTGCGTGGCAAGGGTTTGATAGAAGGGGGCTACAGGGGTGGCTTCTGTGAGAAGCTGCCAGAAGCTTCCCCATGTCCGATAGAGCCAATGCCAGCCGGCTCCAGGATGGACCCGCTGCTGGCCAAGGCTGAGCCCATCAGCGACGGTGGTAGCGCCTCTGGGATAACGTATTTAAGAAGGAGGGAAAAAAAATGCAGGGTGACACAGGAGTGAGAATAAGTGAGAGAAGCAACTCTGCAGACCCCAAAGCAGTGAAGAATGAGGGGGAGGAGATGCTTCAGGCACCAGAGCAGAGATTCCCCTGCAGCCCATGGAGAAGACCATGGTGAGGCAGGCTGTCCCCCTGCAGTCCATGGAGGTCCATGGTGGAGCAGATATCCACCTGCAGCCTGTGGAAGGGACCCCACGCTGGAGCAGGTGGATGTGCCTGAAGGAGGCTGTGACCCCATGGGGAGCTCATGCTGGAGCAGGCTCCTGGCAGGACCTGCGGAGAGAGAAGCCCACACTGGAGCAGGTTTGCTGGCAGGGCTGGTGACCCTGTGGGGGACCCGCGCTGGAGCAGCCTGTTCCTGAAGGGCTACAAGCCGTGGAAGAGACCCACGCTGGGGCAGTTTGTGGAGAACTGCAGTCAGTGGGAAAGAGCCATGCTGGAGCAGTTCATGGAGGACTGTCTGCTGTGGGAGGGACCCCAGACAGGAGCAGGGGAAGAGTGTGAGGAGGAAGGAGCGGCAGAGATGTGTCATGAACTGACCGCAAGCCCCATTCCCGTCCCCCTGTGGCGCTTGGGGGAAGGAGGTAGAGAAAATCGAGAGTGAAGTTAAGCCCGGGAAGAAGGGAGGGGTGGGGGGAAGGTGTTTTTAAGATTTAGTTTTTAGTTCTCGTTACCCTACTCTGATTTGAGCCAGCAGTGTGCCCAGGTGGCCAAGAAGGCCAAGGGCATCCTGGCTTGTATCAGGAACAGTGTGGCCAGCAGCAGTAGGGAGGTGATCGTGCCCCTGTACTCGGCACTGGTGAGGCTGCACCTGGAGTACTGTGTTCAGTTTTGGACCCCTCAGTACAAGAAGGACATTGAGGTGCTGGAGTGTGTCCAGAGAAGGGCAACGAGGCTGGTGAGGGCTCTAGAGAACAAGTTTTACGAGGAGTGGCTGAGGGAACTGGGGCTGTTTAGTCTGGAGCAGAGGAGGCTGAGGGGAGACCTTATTGCTCTCTACAACTACCTGAAAGGAGGTTGTAGTGAGGCAGGTGTTGGTCTCTTCTGCCAGGTAATTAGTGATAGGACAAGAGGCAATGGCCTCAAGTTGCACCCAGGAGGTTTAGACTGGATATTAGGAAAAATTTCTTCACTGAAAGAGTGGTCAGACATTGGAACAGGCTGCCCAGGGAGGTGGTGGAGTCCCCATCCCCGGAGGTGTTTAAAAAACGTGTAGGTGTGGGACCTTGGGATATGGTTTAGTAGGCATGGTGGTGTTGGGTGGATGGTTGGACTTGATGATCTTAGAGGTCTTTTCCAACCTCTGATTCTATGATTCTATGATTTGATTGGTAATATGTTTAACTGATTTCCCCAAGGCGAGTCTGTTTTGCCCGTGACACTAATTGGGTGAGTGATCCCTCCCTGTCCTTATCTGGACCCAGGAGCCTTTCGCTACATTTGCTCTCCCCCGTCCAGCTGAGGAGGGGAGTGATGGAGCGGCTTTGGTGGGCACCTGGCATGCAGGCAGGGTCAGCCCACCACAGATGCGTTGACCTTGCACAAGCCAGGCTGTAGGTACAGACACCTACTGCACCGAAGCCAGAGTGCAGCAGGGGAGAGCAGAAAGCTGGCACAAAGCTCTGCAGCAGGCAGTCAGCTAATCGGCCGGGCTGAGCTGGGGCACTGGGCTGCTTCTGCTCCCCCCACGGCTGCAGGCTGGGACCCCGGCATGCATTTGGGTTCAGTCGTGCCCACCCCTCACCTCTCCCTGCAAGCTGGGCCTCCAAATTAACAACCAAACAGGGCAGATCTTGTGGTAAAACATGATGATAAGCCTTGATATGGTGACAACTCTGAAGCTGAAAGAATGCAGGTTAGTGGTATTCACGAAGATCTTAGGGGTTACTTTTCCGCTGTAGTTACCAGTGTAGCTGACACAAGAGGCTAAGGACATCAGCCTCATCGGGCCCAGACCCTGGCATGGGGGAAGCGTTTGCCAAAGACCACTAGGAAGCCATCAGCAGAAACGAGAGCTGAGCCATGGTCTTCTGAAGGCTGCTCCTTGCTGTAGCCGCTGCGCCCCATCGCTGCCTCTGGCACACATCAGCGCAGGGCTGTTCACCTCTGTGGCCTCCAAAACACCTTGTGCAAACGCTCCCTCTGCTGCTGGAGCGGGCAGGGCTGCCGGCGGGGCTGTGAGTGAAGCACCTGGAGAGCGTGGTCAGCTTGGCACAGGCCCCGCAGGACCCCTGCTTTCTGGAGCTCCCAGCTTCAGAGTGAGTCCTCCCACCAGGTTTGGGTCGTGGCTTGGTGGGGAAGGCCATGAGTTCTAAGCTGAGCTCTTTCTCTACTCTGAGCTGACCTTGCTTGGAGATGTGCAGGTGTTTCCCTTTGGAGCAGAACACAAGCCCCGCGAAGAGAAGAGGACTGTTGTGCCGAGGTGCAGCCTGGGTGCGCTGAACCCAGCTGTGTTCACCGTCGGCAGGAGGGTGAATGGGGACAGGCGGCTGTTTGAAGGGCTTGGCCGCGGCTTCTCTGTGATTGAAGTGGGACCGTTTAGGCTGATGCTGTTCTCTAGTTAAACTAAATTAATTAGGTTAATGCGATGGCCTTATAAAAATAGCAGAGGGGAACCAGCTCGCAGCAGTGGCAGAGTGAGTTGTTTTACGTGTACCCTGAGACTCAGTGAGCCCCTTTGCAGCCAGCGCACAAGATCGGCTCTTCTTGTGTTGTGCAAACATTTTCTTATACAAATGCATGTACACGCATGCACACACACGATACGTGCATTTGTGTCTCTGTGTGGCTTTTTTTGTGCAGAAATCTCTGTCCTATTACAGTCACCCGCAAGCAGGGTGCCCCGTGCTCCCCTGCGTCTTCGTTTGACAGGGCTCGATGTGAAGCCCACCTGGGGCACGCTCACACAACATTGCTTGGAAAACACACCTACCGCCCGCTTCCAACTGCGTGCTGCATGCTGACCTACCTGCCTACCCGCCACATACTGACTAGCAAAAGGGGCAAAATCAGCAGCGCTGCTAGGGCCAGCGTCTCACCCCAGGCTAGAGGGAGGCCACGGAAACACAGCTTGGCACAGAAACAACCGAGCAGAAGCACCAGCCGGACAGACCGTCTCCTGCAAACAGCTTAGGGCTTTCCCTTGCTGCTTCCGAAGGGGCGTAGCGTGTCGTGGCAAGGCGTGGGGTGGAAGAATGCGTTCGAGGGTGTGCATCAGGTTAGGGTTGGGTAAGGCATGTGCTGGTGCAGCGTGGGGCGAACAGGCACAGAGCGCATCTACTGTGGCATTTATACTTACGGCATGTTGTTGATATTTAAGTGGAAGGAAGTGTTGGAGGAGTAAAGGCAGTGGGCACGCATGCAGGCGAGTGTGGGCCTGGCAGGATGGGTGCTGGTGGGTGTGCATCTGGGGCATGGGCAGAATAGCTTGCGCTGCGAAGAGGCATGAATGAGGCCGTGTGTTTGCCGGCGTCTGTGGACAGTGATGTATGGGGATGTGCAAGTAGGTTACATACACCGAGGCAAGGGTGGTGAGTACTCTTTGCTGTTTCTGCAGTCTCAGCCATTTGTGGTAACAACTGGCAGACCTTTGCAATGCATCATGCCAGTAATGCTTGGGAAAAGTGAAGAAAAAATTGCAAATGCCTGATCCGTGTCCTTGAGGCACTTGGGAGCTTTCACCATTGAATTAAGAAGAAGTAGGCACCTGGACAACAGCGACTCAAGACAAAGCAACTTCATTTCAAAATAGGGAGTGATTGTACACTCTTCCTGCTCAGACAAGAACTTCAGGGACATCAAATGAAAGCAGCAGGTGACAGGTTCAAAGCAAACAACCGGAGGCAGATCTGCACGGAGCGTGGGGTTGCACTGGGAACACTGTGCCACAGGACACTGCGGCTGCTCCATATTTACATGGCTCCAGAGTCGAGAAGAAATGAAAAAAAAACCCCAAAAAATACTCCCCAGGAAACACTTCATGCAGAAATGCCACCTGCAGGTGGGGAAGGTGGTGAGGTGGGAGGATTTTCTGGGATAGGTTGCTGTGTGCCAGCCCTGTCTCACCCTCCTCTGGGGCAGAGTCCGCTCCTGCCAGGGTTCAAGGCGGGCTAGTGGCTCCGAACAGGCACATGCACAGGCAGCCACCCTGCTACGCCAGCGCGTCCTCGCACACCTGCCCGTTGCCTTTACATCTCCAAGACTTCCTCCACGATATGAGGCCTCAGTGGTGACTTGGCCCTCATGTCTTCGATGCTGAGGTCGGGGATGACCCGGTGCATCTACTGAGCTGCCGCCATCAGGGAGTGGTTTGAAACCTGGGCTGCTTGCTGATCTACCTGCACGGCTGCAAATGACATCCTACAGACCCTCTCCCTCAGCATGTGGGTGCTGGGGCCCTGCTGGGAGCACCCCAGGTCATCAGAGCTGCCTGACGTCCGTCATGTCCGCCACCACAGCCAGGCTGAGCCTGGACCATCCATGGTTGCTCTGTGCAGAGGCTGCTGCAAGGGCGTAGCTCAGGCTCCCGAAGTGGATCAGGTCTGTACTGGGTGGCAGGACAGTGTCCATGTGCCACAGGAACAGAGTGAGTTTGGTTTGAGCACTGTCTCAGGTTTATGACATGTATATTATACATGTAATATAACTCTGGGGTGTAGGAACACGTCAGGAAAGCAAGGACACGTGCTTCTGCAGGCGTAGGGGTGGTCGCTGTTGCTCTCCCGGTGAGTCTCTCCGCTGCCGTGGTGCTTCCCCGCCTGAGGAAAAACCCCCGTGCGCCGAGATCTGCCACTCGGCTGCGGATCGGGCCGGCTCCGGAGCAGCTCCGCTTGGCGACCACATGTTTTCAGTTAACCCGGGACAGGATGTGCAGATAGCTCCGGACACACAGGGAGCCCAAAAAAATCTGTTTTCCTTTTTGTGGCTGCTCACATCAGTGCCTGCTGTAATGACAGCTCAGTCTGCTGGCGGGTTGGCCAGCACCGACTGCGTGTTCCCGTCTGACACGTTCCCAGCATAGTAGCTCCGAGGTAGGAGAGTGGAGGGACCAAAAGTGCCGTGAGAGCGGGATGCCAAGTGGGGAGGTGAATGGAGGCAGCAAAGCCCCTTTGACGAGGACAGCGGTCACCATCTGCAGTGGGAGGAACGTTGCTTTCTACCAAAGGGTCGCCTGGGAGCTCTGCTCTCCTTACCCTAGCACGTCCTGCAGACACCCTGAGGCAGGTTAGCCAGCGTCTGTCCTCGGCGTAGGGTAGCCTTTTTCCAGGCTTTCCCTGTTTCTTCACCCCCTCTCCTGGTTTCAGGTACCTCAAAGACCCTGCAGTGAGCCAGCCCAGAGGCTTTGGTGCTGGGGTCTTGGTGCAATCTCTTTTCCCTCACACATTCTCTTGTCCTTGTTTCCTTCCTTGGCTGCCTTGTTTCAGCCTTTACTCTCAGCAGCAAGATAGTTTTAATGTAGACAAAACTACGTGCACTCCTGGAAACGGCTGAAGCGTCTTTGCCAAATTTCTCCGAAAAGGGTAGGCAGAGTGTTCCACCCTGGACAGTTTCATTGCCAGAGAGTGGCATTTGGCAAGGGTCTTGCCCAGAGGAAGGCTGCCTGGCAAACCTGGCTTGGCAGTGTGACCAAGCCAAATACATCAGGGCAAAACCTCAGTCATATCCAGCTCTTTTGGATCCTGAAATCCTCTGTCAGATCTTCAGCGTGGAGCCTCCACAGGCCCTGTTTTGAAGAGAGATGTTTTGTCCTTTCCGGGCTTTAAACAGCTCCCCAAAATAAACCCTCTGCTATTTACCGGCATTGTTTTCTTTATTGCGCTGAATGCTGATAAATAATCAGACCCACTATATTATATTTGTGTCTGTCCTGGCAGCAAATAATTACAACAATTACTACCAAATCAAAATGCTTCTGTTTCTCCTGGTGTCATTAGCGTGTCCCAAACATTTTGTTCTTGTGGTTTAAAGTGCAGTAATAACATAGTCCAAGCGCAACACCCGATTGAGCGGTGCTTCCCAGCACAGCAAGCTTCCCAGCCGTGATTGCCTCTGAGATGCTGCTGATTTTCAATCACGGTGTCAGATCCTCTTCTACCGCAGGGAGAGCAACTGCTTAGCCTGTGATTTACCCAATTTATTCCGGTAATCACCAGGCTGGCTGTGTAGCCATCTGTCTCCTTTACGCGCTCCTCCCGCCCCCCACCTTCCACCACCACGCAGACCGAGCCGTGCCTCTGCTTGCGACAGCAGAGAGAGAAGGCACCGCTTCGCCCCACTGTGAAGCGGCTCTCCGAGCACCCACAGAAGGGTACAGGTGTTCCCCCCTCTGCTCTGCCCAGAAGCAGCAGGCGATGCTGCCTGACCCTGCTGACTGATGGATGCCGGGCTGCCAGCAGTGCTGCCTGATGCAGATATTTCCGCCAGGCAGGGAAGGAAAGACCGCTTTTTATGCAGGGCAAGGTGGGTTATCAAGGTTTCGGCTGCACCTTGGCCCAAGCGAAGGGAGCTACGGCCAGTTTGTGAGGGGGAAACTGAGGCAGGGAGTAGCTAAGGCAAGGAGCCGACACAAAGATAGTGGAAAGATACACATTAGCCTGAAATTGCGTCCACAGATACGAAAACCATCGTGGTCACATGGCTCTGTCTGTGAAGAAAACCACTGTGACTGAATCATTATAAAGCCTTCAGCTGAAGAGCCAAGTCCTCTCTGCCCTGTGTAATGTTATTCAACCAGACCTGCACACAACTCCTTCAAAGCAGATGTTAGCCAGGGTACAGCCCTAGATCAACAGTCATTCAGGATCAGTATTCCCTAAAACCACTGGGTAAAATCAAATATAAATAGAGCAGAAAGCATTTGAAGCAATTAGGGTCTCGGGGGAGATTCATTCCCTGGAACGAAGCCAAGAAAAGGGGAGACAATGCATCATTTCTGTAGTGCAGTGAGGACATGCAGAAGCTGGATTACACAGAAAGCTCTGAGCAGCACGTATGGTTCATATTAAACCACCTAACCTTTCTATCTCCAGTGGTATTTCTGAGTTTTTCATTACTGCAGTGCTCTACAGACTGTGGCCTTGTGATGGCCCCCGGGAGACAGCACAGTATTCTAGGTAAACTAGGATTTTACTTCTTGTGCACACCAAAATACTGAATTTTCCCACTATTTTTGAACTGCAATGGTCCTGCACAGAGGAAAGATCCTCCCTTTGGCACTGAAACACAGAGCAGAGTAAGCAAATCATTTAGGTCCTTAGAAGAAACTGTTGGGTGCGTGAAGACTGCCCTGCATCTCCGGAATCCGCCTTGATGGTCTCACTGCAAGGAACATTTCCCTCCGAGGTGCAGGGTGCAATTCCCTAACTCCCAGGGCTGTTTCTCCATAAATGTGCTATTTGCTGCCACATTTCCCAACTCTCAGATTCCCTCGGTGGTGGGGATATGGAGGCTCTGACCACCCAGGCTTGGCTGTGGGGCAGCTCGGCCGGCAGCTCAGGTGCAGCGGTGTGTCAGCCCAGCCCTGTCTATCTCTGTGCATGGTGTTTGCCAAGAGCCTCAGCTCCCTCTCACATCTCCTTGCCATCTCCTGCTTGTCACCAGGCTGCTCCCCTGCCCGGGCAATGCTGAGGCATGGCTCCTCCCCGCGCTGCAGAGCACCTTGGGCACGCATCTTGACATGAGGTCCCCACAGAGCCCCAGCAGCGGGTGCTTGGCAGGACTCACATCACTTGCCAGCCTGGGAGCATCGCGTCCCTTCGGAGGTGGATGCCACCCCGTGCTGCCTGCAGACTGCGTGCAGCAGCGAGGATCTTGAACGGCCGGGAAGGAAACCGTGTTTCTCCTGACGCCTGGAAGGAGTTTTTCCTTGAGGAACCGTGGTGCTGGCTGCATGTGGGGCACAGGGGGCCAAGCCTGGGAGATACCAGGCTGACATCTTCAGGCTGAGTTTCCATCCAGGGCTGACTTGGGCATTAGAGCTGTGGCTGGAATGGAAAGGGAAGCGGGTGGCAGAAGTGTCTGCACTGCTTGCAGTGCTGGAGGTAGATACTGGAGAGTGATTAACCACTCAAATTGGTCCCAGGTGACTGCGATCATCTGAAGCACCAGCTACAAGAAGGACATGTCCTATAATTTGTGGGTCATCGGAACCCAATCTCTTTGTGCTTCTGGCCGCAGGCAGTGGTTTCTGAGGGCATGACCATGAACGAGGTATTAAACAGGCTTCCCGCTTTGCGTTGCTCATTCGAGAAGCTTTGTCCATGTGCCAACGTGTGTTATAGCTGATCTTCAGCGGAGCAGGGAGCTGGGGCAGTCAAAGGGCTTTGCCCAGCACCAGGTTGAGCTATGGGAGCCTGGACTGCAGCTTAATCCAGGGTGCGCAGGATGAGACCCAAGAGTCCCTCCGTACCTCTTCAGCCCCTCTCATCAGAGAGACCAAACCTGGGAACACATCCAGGAGGGAGCAAGAGCTGCTGTGGTCTCGAACCTGAGCTGTGCCTTGGAGATGGTGCACCCAGCATGTGGAGCTGCCCCAGGAGGCAGGGCCTGTTGTGCCCACCGGCGAGGCGAGCCTCCTGCTCCTCAGGGACCTGCCTGGAGCTGCCGCTTTGCTGAGCCTGGGGAGAAAAGGGCAGGGCAAGAGTGTGGCACTCTGGTTCCCTCTGCGCATTCAGTTCCCGGAGAGGAAAAGCAAACAGCCGAGCCCCACTTGATTTCTCTTTACCTTTTTAATTTTTTTTCTTTAATAAGAGGAGACGGGGGATTGAGCAGCAGAGACCCTTCTGCAGGTCCAAGGCGAAGCTGCGCCTGCAGCCCAATGCAGGGCTGGCGGTGCTGGGAGGAAGAGGAGGCACTTCTCCCTGCGGGCTTGCAAACCCTTGGCTCGCAAAGCAGGAGGACAGAGTGCGTCGTCGAAACAGCATCGTGCTTGATGTCTGGGTCAGAGAAGCTGCAGCGGGGCCTGGGCAGCCCCTTCTGCCTCCCCACCCCTGAGAGCCAGCCGGGGCCAGACTGGCACCTCACCCCTGGCCCTGATGGGAGGCTGAAGGGACCGTGGGAAAACTCGGCTCTGGCCGGCTGCTGTCAGCTCAGTGTCAGTCACAGCATGAAAAATATTTCTCCCCCCCCCGCCATGCCCTCCCCATCCCTGCCATGGCCTGCCTCAGCAGCGTAACTGGCAGCCCCGATGGACCAGGGACTGACGGATCTCTCACGATACGGTGCCTTACGTGCAATAAAAAGCCATCAGCCCACTTCTGGTGAAAGCAAACAGAGCCTTTTGGAAAAGCCTGCCCTAAGAGGAGATGCTGCTCGCAGAGCATCCTGCGGCCCCCAGGTGACAACGCTGTCATCGGCGTCCGTGCACACAGTTAACCGCTACAGCATCACCAGCCCCAGGGATTTCAAAGTCCTGAATAAGGCCTCAAATCTCACAGCACTGGCTTAAACAATACATTAAAAACTGTGCAGTTTAGAGTCTGATTACTTACCCTACCCTCTGTTTGGGTTTTTGAAAGTTTTAGATACAGCTGGGCTGCATTTTCAGCTTCCCTTTGCATCGCAATCACAAGGTCACAATAATTACTGCAGAGAAGGGAGTTGCAGGGCTGTTTATTTTTCGAAGGAAGCTGAGATTTTCATACGTTCACATTTACAGGGAGGGGGCTTTAACAGTTCTCTAGGCTCTGAGAGTGTTAAAAATTGCAGGGGCCACTGACACGATCATAGATTAACCTCAGAGCAATTTATGTGTGTGGTTACTGATCACCTGCTCCAAATGAGCTCACTGCGAGAAATGGATTTGCCTTTTCAAGGAACTCTGCACTTTCGCAGATGTGCCGACAAAGCATCATTTCCCCCGGAAGCGCTGGCAAGGAGGGAAAAAGTGAGGTGAATCTCATTGCCCAGGAAGGCACCCAGGCCAACTGATGAATAATCGGGTGGTGAACCAACTACTTAGCAATAAGTGGTGAGGCAGTCACCGTGCAGAGAAGGCCAATAAGAAAATATGATGTCATGCATGGCTCTGCTTTGCCAAAGCGTGCTGCTCCCTGCAGAAAACTGTGAAGAACTGTAAAAACAAAATACATTCATGCTTCAGCTGGAGACTGAGGCAATAATCATTACAGTGAAGCAGCAACAGAGCTTTTAGTTGGACATCTCGGTTCCTCTTTCAAGGAAGGCTCTGCCACACGTTGGTCGGCGAGGCTCGAAGCTGGGCACCAAGGGAATGTTGGCTGCCTCTTTACGTACTCCAACCTCTGAGCTGCAGTGGGGCTGGAGCAAACCTAGAGGGAATCCCGAGGGTGGTCCCACAGGGGCCACAGCTTTTTGTGTTATGGTCCTGTCCTCCCTTTCTCCTCTCCCGGCTGCTCCATACCAAAGTGGAGAGTGAGCCCTTGGGAGAGGCTCGGCACAATGTCTCCTTTGAGGGAAGTCAGCAGCCGCATTTTGCTGGGTATTTATGGGCCCTAGATAACTGCTCTGGATTTGAATGGAGAGGAAGGGGCAGGAAGAAGTTGAAAGAAAAAAAGTAGGAACTGTTTGGACAGGGTGAAATAGGAGCAGCCTGAATGTCACGCTGGTGCTAGCTGAGGGCAAGGATCCCTACCCTGCGTCAGCGCCTCCAAACGCCACCAGCCAGTGAGGTCCAGCTGGTCTTTCTGTCCCCATCTTTGTCGTCTGGGTTGCACCCCACTGCCCAGGCGTGCAAGTGTTTGCAGAGAGGTTCAGAGGAAGCTGTGCATTTTGTTCCCCTTTAAACACAAAAAGCGTTCCCTTAACCACAACCAAAGGAGGAGGCAGCTGCTCTTGGCAAATGCAACCACGCTAAGTGCACTTGCTGGAAGTGTTTTGACTTTGTTTCTGAACATGAGCCTAAGTGTAGTAATCCTCAGCTTTGGCTGCTGGCACTGTGGTGTGATGGGGGTGTGAGGGGGTGGGGGGGACGCAGGGTCCATCTAGGGAACAACCAGAAAAGAAATTTCTGCAGCGGTCCGTTGCCATGGCAGGAACAAATGTAAGCAGCAGTGCAGAGATGTATAACTATAGGTGGTTTAGAGCCCTAAAGACTGGTTTGCCATGTGTGGGGAGGGACAGTGCAATGGAAGACAGGGAAATCTTCCCGATGTCCTTTTGGGGAGATCAGAGTCAGAAGGCCAGACTCCCTGCTGGAGTGAAAACCAGGAGCGAGGCTCGCAAGTCCCTGGTCCCATGCGATTTGCTCCTGATTTCGCCGGCAGCAATTTGCCATGCAGGAACCCCGGAGCCAACAGCGTTTCTTGCTGGGCATCTTCAAAACCGAAGCTCCTATGGTTGGCAGCCTCTGGCAGTGCTTCCATTTGTCCAAATTTCTGCCGAGCAGAGACAAACACCCCATAGGAGCTGCCAGGCTTCACCCCACAGACAGCCACCCTTGCTGGGGGAGATGGGGTCATGTCTCATCAATACTTGTGAAACACTTTGGGGTGAGTGACAGAAAAATAATGATTCCTTTGCTTCTGGGGAAGATTTCCCAAAGCTCCTGACTGATCCAGTCCAACTTCACATTTCCCCCTTCACCACTTCCATTCAGCAGTCAGCACCAGGCTGCTGTCGGTGGGCTGGCAGGGCTCATTCATCTCTCTCACTCAAGGTTAAAAAAAGAAAATCAGACTCTTTAGAAAGAAAAAAAAAAAAAAATCCTAAAAATATGAAAAGCACAAAACATTGAGCAGCCCATGTTTGAGATGTAACGAATCCCTTTTGAAAGCTCTTGTTTGCCTGCGTAAGGACAGAGGTACCGTCTTCTAACAAAGCTGCAGGAAAAAACCCACTGTCCCCCAAGTTCGGGGCGCTCTGGAGGGCAGCCATGCTGAAATTGTGATCAAGTGTTTCAGGCCATGCCTTCCACTGCAGCCTGCCAGATAAATATTTACAGCTGACCACAGAGAAGTGGGGGGGAAGGAGAGGAGAGACATCTGTAAATTCTTTGGAGCCTTGCTGCGTTTTAATTTTAATTTAGTTCTTTTTTTGTTGCTTTTCCATTCACACGTCATTTTCTCTTTTTCTCAACCCATGGATAGCTAAACAAGAGATTTTTTTGAGAGAAAGAGGTTATTTCTAAAACCTCAGGGGACAGAACCTGGTTTCAGTGACCGTGTTGTAAAATCTGGAGCTGTGATAAACCAATGCTGTGAGAGCAGACCGCAACCTTTGGTTTACTAGCCAGCGTAAATCTGATGTAACATTATTGATCTCTGTGGATTTACTCTGGGTCTCATTGCCTCCTCCCTTGTTTTCTTCACAGTTGGCCTTATCCATGCAAAGTCAGTGCCTATGTGGCTGTAACATGCCAGTAAATCACAGCGTTACACCCACTTCTCAATGGTGTAAATAACTCCCTCTCTTTGGCCTCTGTTCTCAAAAGAAAGCAATTCCCTGTGCCCAGTGGGAGAGCTGGTTATCAGCAGCCCAGAGCATCTCCTCCCACCAACCCCAGCCCGCCAAGCTGTCCATAGCTGAGCCCTCCAAAGAGGGGACAACCACGAGCGACTCATATAAATGAGGGCCCTCAACCCTGGGAGCTCTCTGCATTTTGATGTATGAGTATATACGTCCTGCTCAGAAACATATGCAGGAATCTGTAGCTATAAAAGCCACTGCACCACCCCGTAATGCAGCCCAGATGTGCCTCTCCTTTCATGGCACACTCAGGGGACCCCTCTGAGCTGAGGCAGGCAGGGATGGAAAGCATTGTTCAAAATTTACTCACCCCAATGAAAAGAGACCCACAGCAGACTGCTTGCAGAGGTCCAGAGCAAGAAGGCTGGTAGGAAGGATTGACTTTGGGAGGGGGACCAGAGTGTGAGTCAACTGATGCTGGCCTGTGCTGTCATCAGGTGTCTTCTGAGGTCATTGGCATGAGCCAGGAGCTTGGTGAGCTCTGGGCCTCTTTGAGACACAGGCATCGATGCGTGCTGTGCAAACCTTGGTCTTACTTGAGCTTCTAAAGCTTGGTGCAAAGATCTGTGCAGGCAGCTGAGTCTCTGGTGATAATACAGTGTGGTTACTCACCTCCTTCAGGGCTTTAAACTTAGGAGATAGAGGCCAAGTAGTGAGACTCTTGGGTGGACTTTCATGCTGATCCATCTGGGAGAACAAGGGAAAGATTTTATGGTTTGTTGTAGGTCGTATTTGTAAGCAAGCTACCAGAATCTCCTCCTCCCCATGTGGTAGCAGCTCAGGCTTCAGATTTATCCCTGCTCTTATCAGTGACCTTCTAAGTAGCCAAAAAGTAACACTTCAAAAAACTTCTCTGCTGGCTGCAAAGTCATCTGGGAAGTTACTTTTTCTGCTAGTGTCATAAAGCTGTATAGCCCTGAATAGAAAGCGCGGAGGCAAAGGTCTCGTCCCCAGGGCTTTGCAGTCTCAGCACAAAGAGTGCGGTTATAAAGCAAGTCACGGAGTCCAGGAAGGAAATTTATGGCTGGGAAGATGGATAAATAATACTCCAAGATCAACAGCAGTGGTAATGTCGAAGTGTACTGAGTGGAATTGCTCTGCTTTTACAGCACTGAAATCTGGAGACCTTGGGCTGAAACAAGCCAACTGCCAGAGAGCTGCTGCGGCGTTGAGGCCCTGGCATTGGTACCACCAAGATCTGATGACCTGAAGAGGCTGTTTTAATATGAGGGAGCAGTGCCACATGCGAGTGACTGTCTTCCCCAGTTGGCGACCTTGCTTTTGGGGTCAGGGCCGGGTTGTGACAAAGACTTGGGTTTCACAGTCACACTCTCATCCATCACCTCCCAGTGGTGATGTGACCTAGTGGAGTGCTGAAGTGGCTCTGACTCTTCATTTGCCGACCATCTGGAAGCCTCTTGGGCCTCCAGATGTGACGAGAGGAGGATTGGGCTTTGTGTAGCTCTTGGAGGTTTGAAGGAGACACAAATTAAAATCTTTGTGGATTATTTTGCTGCTCCTGTCTTCTCTTCTCTTGGCCTGCAGAGTAAAGTCACTCCAGTGTTTACTTTCTCTGTTCCCTGCCCAATCTGTTAAGCATGTCCTAGGTCATCCCTGCTAATGGATCACATAAGGGAGTGGTGGAAGTCCATTAGTGGAGGTGTCTTAAAGAAGAGGTTGGACAAACATATCAGAAGCAGTGTAGGGATAGCTGATAGTGTCTTGGGACCAGTGTGGGACTAAACAATCTCCCGAGGTCTTTTCCAGCACTAATTTCTGACCTACTCTGATCCTGAACAGAAAGCACAACAGCCAGGACCTGGGAATGCCTTTAGGTGTTTCCAGTGGCAGCAGCCCATCATACTTTGATGGCTGCCTTGTGCTCGTGGGCATCATACCCTCAATGTGCAGCATCCAGCCACTGCTGTGCAACGGTTTGGTGTGCTGGTGTGGCATCTGGGGGGCAAAATATGAGCAGAGGGTCAAAAGCGACATTCCCCTAAAGTGTATGCTGCACAGAGGATGTAGCCAGTGTTTAGTCTCATACTTACTCTCCACATGAACAGTCTGAAAACAGAATTAATTGTTTGGAGGAAAATACTGGTGACACCCCAACCACTCCCAGGCACTGTAGATCCATCCTCAGTATGCAACGTGAGGCACCAGAGACAAACTTACCCCCCTTTGCTAGCCCTCGGGGTTTGCTCTTTGCATACTCGCTCTTGGAGCTACGCTTACACATGGCTCTCATCTCTCACATCCTACCAGCAGTGACAGCAGGGCTGCTGAAAGGAGAGGAAATCTTGCATGTAGCCTTCAAAGCAAGAAAGCAAAACAAATAACAACCCTTTAAAAAAAAAAATCTTGCATTTTAGGAAGGATCTTCTGATTTTGCTTGGGAGAGTCGCCTGAAGCTTGGCTTTGACAGTCCTGGTGGCTAAAAGACCTAGCAGGCAGTCTGGACTTTCTCTGCAGTTTCTCAGGGTTACTTCACTATGGGGGTACACCTGGGATGCAAAATTCAGTGTTTGGGCCCTGAAGACTGTCACCTCTCTGGACCCTGAAAGCAAGATGGAAAAGCCTGAAACGTGTTTATTTAAGACTTTGGTGTCTGTGGCTCCTCTTCAAAGGATCAGAGTGCAATCCAGGACATGAATCATTTCTTGCTAATGCCCTGGCAAATCAGGGATGTCCTTGCTAACATCTCCTGTGTCACACCAGGGCAGGGCTACTGTGAGGGGAACTTGAGAAGCAGCTGGAGAGCAAGCCCTTTAGAGATGGCTAAAAGGGGTCTGGAAAATTACTATGGGGGACCCATAATGGGCAGCAGGGCACGCAGCGTTCTGATCAGCCTTTCTGCCTGTGATACAGGCCTGCATCTGTCCAAACACTGGCACTTCCCTCTGCTTGCCGACTCGAACCAGCGAGGGGGCAGCACGTTTGCATCCATCTCCCGTGGGGACGGAGAGCTTTCTGGATCCCCCAGCGTCAGGCTTGCTCGCCGCAGCTTGTGCCGGGTCAGGTTTCAGGGTTTGGGCTCTGCGTGTGTGCGCTCGCCTGTGCTTTTAACTCACTCTGCAGTCTTCCCAGGAAATTAATTCGTGTCAGATGATTGGTTTGTGTCTTTCCTTTGCTTTTTGGAGGTCAGGGGTTGGAGGATGTTGTTGATTCAGTAAGCTGCAGCTATTGCCCTGCTCCTCTGGCCCTGTGGCTGTATGAGCCCGGTGCAGCTCTTCCCCAGTCAGCAAGTGAGGGGAAAACTCCTGGTGACAACCCAGCTGTTTTGGGTGCAAGTGGCAGGAATAAGCCCAAAGTAAGCATTTTGGTTCTGGAACGGGGTTTGGGTACCCTTCCCTCTCTCTCCTCCCTGCCCCCTACACTCCTTTGCCTGGCTCCAAGTTTTGACACATTACCAGGCTGATGCACTGGCAAACTGTACCTCCATTAAAAATCATAGAGAAGAACCCGAAGATCTCATTACCAAGCAAAAGGCAATATGACAGCAGGAAAAGTGTAGGAGATTGCTGAAGACCTGGCATGAATATCTAAGCTGGTTATTTCTGCGAAAAGGCTAGCAAGTCAAATGTTGATACTTAAATCAATTGTGGTCCCAGAATTAGCAACTTAATGTGAAACAAAGGCTTTTCCACCTCTCAGAGCTGACGTTTCAGCCTCTCTTCAGACTCAGGAAGACAACATTGCTTTAATTAACCTCATCTCACACTTTGAGCATGCTTTCCTATAGATGCGAGAGCTGAACTCTTCACCTTCAGTAGAAGTTGGTGTTATGGAGTCTGGGTCATTACCTGCAGAATGGCATAGTAGCGAGAGGCTGGACTATCAAGAAAATGAGTAAGAATGAGAGACAGTGACCTCCTGTCTGTTCGCCAGGATTTAACACCATGTTTCAATCTCCAACATACATATTACACAGCAAGGGCTGTAGTTGATATATTTGCAATTTAGGGGATAATCTCATGGATCTCCTTGCTTCTACTGTGATCCTGTCAGTTCACGTAAGTCAAGGAGGTTTGGTCCAGGTCAGCTCTTGGTTGAAAGTCCTCGGACAAGAAGCCACAATGTCACCAGACATGACAACCTCTTTTCTGGCTCACCAAGATTGATCACCCTAGCCTACTGCTACAGGGCTCTACAAATATCGACTCCTGCAGACTGCTCTGATGAAATGGGGACTGATGAAATGGGACACGTCACCATGACCAGGAAACTTGAACATGGGCCACGCATTCCTCTCACACCAGATTTCACTCCTTTTCTTTGAGCTGTGGAATTTTTATTTCTTGCCCTGAATTGCTGTGCTTGGAGGTCATGCTCGCTTGCTGATCTACAGCCATTTTGCTGGCGCAGGGGAACTGCATTTGGGAATTAGGTGGATGATGCGCCAGTGAGTGACGTGCAGTACATAAATACTTTGCATCCCTTCAGCTCGATGGTGTGGGAGGCACATGGACTCAGATGTACAGCTACTAGAGTGGCAAAGTGATCGGTTCCTCGTTACTTTCTTCACTGTCAACAGTTGTCTGTGAAACCCACAGGCAAAGTCTCCAGAGCAGGCTTACACAAAGGATGACAAATAGCTATTGCCCTCACTTACTCTGCTAGTTCAGGGGCTGAAGTCTGCATAGCAGATCTCATGGACGTGACCCCAGTGATGGTCCCTGAGGATACGAGAAAGATATCATGCAATAAAGTTTCTTTCCTTTTCTCTCACTCTGCTTTAAAAATAAACAAACTCTAAAATTGCTTACAACCACTTCCTGCCCCTACCATTGAACAATTAATTCTTCCATGGTGACCTTAAATTCTGCTGTTTACTAGTTTTGGAGTGGTCACATCTTTTATGGAGTTCTTTTACCAGAAGGGCTTTGCTCACCTCTGCGTCTCTGCGAGGGTGTGTGTTGTGTATTACGTCCAGCTATGACCTCTCTGATGTCCATCGCCAGTGGCAGGGGAACAACAGGCCGCAGCGTGGCGGGTTCAGCAGGATGTGCATGTGCATCGATGTGTGCACATGTGTGCAGTGGAAGTGCCATGCTGCAGATCAAAGGCAAAACACATCTCTCAAATGTTTAGTTTATACAGTGTATTGTTGTTGCACTGCCGCCCAAGGTCTTCAAAGGGGCCCAGATTTATTGCCTCAGCACAGTTCAGAGATATGTGTTGCAGATTAAAAATGGAAGACGTAGGAAGGGGGCAGGCATGCAAATTACTGAGTAAAAAATAGGAGCTCTTACATTTGTTTGCTCTATGAATTTGGATTTTCTTGTTTTCTTTTCCCCTGCCAGTGCTTTTCCCCCCTCCCCCTTACATTCATTCCTAAGAGCCAAGGGGTCAGGTCTGTGTTTTCTTGTGTGGCCACATGGAGTATGTCCTGACAGCTCTGCTATCTCTTAGGTAGAAACTGAGATTATCCAGGCATGGCTCTCGGAAAGGAAAACTCACTACAGGCAAATCTGCTTTGCTTTTATTACTGGAGGTACAGTTTAATCTCAGCCCCTGACTGTTTCTCTCCCCACAACTCCTCTGCTTGGAGGAAAGTCATCGACTCAACACATGACAAAGAAATTAACTCTCTTTGTGGCCACAGATTTTAAAGAGAGGAGCAATCATTTGGATCCTGCTCAGCCGGTCGTGCACTGCAGCCCTGAGATCTGCGCAGTGGTGCCCAGCTGACCAGCGTGGCAAGGCTGACGTGTCCCCAGTGGGATGTACCCAGATGCTGGCTGTGACGGTCCCACGGATGGGCACAGCAGGCACCCACACTACTGAGGAGACCCTCTGCCTGGGTCCGTGCAGGGGGTTTGCCCAGAGCTTCTGCCCCTACTTAGGCCTCGTACATTGACCTCCCTCACAAAACCCCTGGGCTGAGGCCGGAGCAGGACACCTGAAACAGCCAGTCTCCAGTCACTCCTTTCTGCAGCATGGCTGGGGTGACAATGGGGGTGGCAGGGAAAATCATGGGCTGTGATGTGAAAAGGTGACAAGCATGGAAATAAATACAACTTCTTTTCATCTTTACTTGCCCGCATTGAACTCTTTCCCCCAGTTCCAGTGGAAAGACAGAGGTTTGTTCATGCCATCGTGATCTGATTTTGCCCTGGAACAGGGCAAGGTTGTCTACATTCAGAGCTGAGGGAAAACATAAGATCTCAAAATACTTCTCCTCACCACCTCTTACTGATTATCTCCTAGGCTGAATGTGCTGGCTCTGTCCTCACTGGTGTGCTGGCTATAACTTGCTAGGCAAAATCTCTGGTCCAAGCATTCAGTGTCAACAGAGCTTCTTTCTCCAAAAGCTCACAGTGCACCTGGAGAAGACAGCAACGAGGTGGGAGATACGAACCCAGAGAGGGAAAGTGAGGTGCTGAAGGCTTTTGAACCAGAACTGGTACTAAGCCACCTGTGCTTGATTTATGGCAGCTGATGCTGAATCTTACTGTCTTTGTCAGTCCTCTGAAATTTTTTCTGGTTCTCCAAAAAGCTTTACTCCACAAGGTAAATTCCCCTTTGCAACTCTGGGCCTTTTCTGGAAGCCCTAGGCAATTTTAAAGGCATAAGATTCGGCATCCTACAACCTGTTGCTTGGGGGGAGCATCATCTTCGTGCTAGATGTGAGCTCTCACTGTGTGAAGCTTACAGCCACAGCTGTGAGGATAAAGACTTCATCAATTCTGTGACCGTGTTGGGTGACAGAGCATCCCAAACTGGTCTCGCGCTAGTGCTCATCTTTCGGGGACTTCAGCTAGCCATCTAGTAGCTTTCAGCTGAAGATCTGGAAACCATGTCCATCTTGCCGGATGCCAGGGACCTCCCTCAGTTGTGCTTGTGGTGTTGGTTAATCTTACGGACGCTCACACCACATCCATCTTGTCACTTTTTACCTCTGCATCCTGCTGCCAGTTGCAAAGACCACCATACATTAAAAGATTGTTGTCTTCAGTGAGGTTTGTGTATAGATTTTAATATCATAATTATGGCATGTAAACAAAATACCACTTGATTATTGAAACCATACTCACTGAAGCTGAGCTCCCATGCGAGAGACACATATGAGTTTAATTGCCGTTAAACCTCTGCAAATGTACTTTCAGTAAGGCACTGGTATGATTTAACACACAGATCAAAACAACTACTGAAATCTGGAGCTGATGCTGGAGATTAATCAATGTGGGTTTCGGCCATCTCACTGTACAACTGATTATCTGTGGGACGCTTCCTGCATTTTGGCAGCTGGCAGGACTGTGCCACGCCCATGACATCCAGCTCCAGCCATCAGTCAGACCCATCCCGTGGTTTCACTTGCACTGTCCTCCTCATGGGAGATCAGATGAGACACAGCTCCTCTTAACAGTTGGGTGCTGGGAATAGCCTTGCAAACGCCAGCAAAGCCCGGATGCTGCCGTGGGGGAGAGTGAGGGCGATGCTGCCTTTGGGTGGGATGCCCACCCCGCCTGGTCAGCCTGCTCGTGACAGCCCTACCACCTCTCCAGCTGCTTGGTCGCACGCAGCTTGGCTGTGCAGTTCTGCTGCTGACATCTGGAGCAAAAGCACATACAAAAGACCGTACAAAGCAAAAACACACACACAGAAGAATGAGATTAGGTTCTTTTGAGCCTCTTCCAGACCCAGCCTCCCCCAGAGCTCTTTGCTATGTTTTGCTTTGTACATTGGGAGGAGAAGAGCTTCATTAGAGAAAAAAGAAGAGGACATTTTACAGATTAATGAAGCCTAGATCTGATCCAGGTGTTGCTTCCCAGGTCTTTTCAAACTCTGGTGACACCAGAAGAGGTTTTGCAGAGCCCAGAGGGTGGTGGGGAAGCCTTGGACAGCTTATAGATGAGTGATATCCCTGGCCTTTCCAGCCTGACAGCCTAGTGTTGGTTGAATTTGGCTAATTGCAGCAGAATTTCTGCAAAAGCATCAACCTACCTGAGTAGGAAGCCTTGCAGCTTGTGGACGTTGGTGGGAAGTCCTCTGGATGGCAGGGCAGCAGCAGTATGGTGGCACTGGCCCTCCTGCTCCGGTCCTGGCTCGGAAGCTCCTGGTGAAGAAAGGCAATGCCCCTAATGCATACCTTTCTTTGTCTGCCAGTGCTGACCACTTCACCAGGTAAGAGTTCCTGTCTCCTCACAAAACCTTTGTGAAAATTTGAGGTGCTGTTATCCTCATTTTACAGACAGATCCTCAGAATTATTTAGACATCAAACTCGTAGTTAGGACCAGGAGAACTCAGTACCTAAGTGCCTACCTGGATCTAAGTGATTTGCTGATAACCTGTTTTAAATGAAATTTTGACCTTCCAAACCTTTAGCTGGTGGCCTAGTCCCAAGGCATCTTTTTCTGCTGGAGTACAGGTCCATGCTCCCACTCCATGCAGCCAAGTAGCCTGTGGCTGCTTGCCGGGGCTCGCCTCTGCCTCCAGCCTGGTCCGTGCTCTCCTGCGGCACTTGGAGGGCCTGGGAGGCTGGCGGAGGGAGAGCCGCAGGAAAGGGCTGTGCTCAGAGGAGATGGGACATCAAAGTCCTGGCCACACACAGCAGCAGATATTCTACAGCGGTTCTTTTTTCTTCACAGCAATGGGGTGCCATCCTTGTTGCTTTTGGCAGTTCCCAGTGGGAATAATTATACTGTGCATGCTTTAAATTCACTCTTTTGCAATGACAACTGGATGCAATTTCCTTAGGAGTCTCACAAATGAAGCTCTTGCATTGTTGGAAGCTATTCAGTGAGTGCTGCAATGTGTTCAGAGGTGGCTGCTTCTCAGCAGGCCCCTAAGTGGTTTCTAGAAACCTTTCCATAGCCTGTCATGCACTTTGGGACCCACTCAGTGTGTGATACATGGGAGTCCTGGGCAGGGTCTCTCAGCTAAATGCAAGCTTGTTATGTCTACACTGCGGAATACCAAGATAGCCTGGAGGCACACACTCACGGAAGTGAGAGTGTGACATGCAAACCTGAAGGTTTAGAGATTTCATATGTTGTTGGGACTGGGCTCAGGAGAAGCCAAACCAGAACTGAAACCTGCGTGTGAGGTTTGATTCTCGTTCATACTTAACATAAACATTGCTTTTGCTAACCAAACATTCCCCGGAATAGCGCTACGGAACTAAGGATAGGTCTCTGCAGGGGATTTTATGACCTAGTTGCCTGTGATAGCAAAGGACTAGATACAGCCCAGCAGGTCCCTTCCATTCGCATTGTCCTGTGGTTAAAGAGCAAGGCTTACCAGAGCAGGCTGTTCAGGGAATCCTCCACACAGCAGCAAAAACCTTCAACGGAGGTTGTTGTGGGGAAATGACTTGTGAGACCACATGTATGCGCATTAAGATGGTCTGTTTGGCAGGAAGAGGCAGTAGTCCTTTTGATCTGGAGACATGGAGGAAAAAAGAAATATTTTCCCCCAGCAAAGGCTGGAGGACGTGGAGGAAAATGCCCTTCCGACAACGGAAAGTACCACCTCCCTCCTGCTGGCACACGGCACTGTGTTTAAGATGGCCAGCATTTGGTACTACTTATTTTTCAGACTGTGCTTGTTGACTTGTGAAGACCTTCATGCCAACACCCCACCAAAGTGCTTGACCGCTGAAGAACAGCCTGCAATGTGCTTCCAGCATGTCTCTGGGCAGCTAATGAAAGATCACGATAACTAAAGAGACCTAATGAAGCCAAGCTCCTGCCAAGTGCATGGTTGAGTGGTCTGTATAATGTATGGCGAGAGAGGAGACGAGGGAGGATCAGGAGAAAAGACAATGCCTCTAGGACTTGAAAAGTGAGGTCCAGGGGAGGTAGATGACAGATAAAGGAGGCAGAGGAGGAACAATGTGTGTTGTGGTAGGAGGGAAGGGGTAAAAGAGAGCGAGCTTGCTTGTGTCATTTGTAACTTGGGAGGGAGGCCTCGTGCAGATATTTTATTCCAAGTGCTCAACATTTGCACTATCTGGGGAACATAGGCATTAACTCAGATATTAACTAAATGCTTTAGCAGAGCGCAGTTATCTGGAGCAAGTGAGGCAGGAGGAGCAGACCACCCCTTCCCTGCTGCAGTGCGAGGCAGGCTGGTCACAGGGATGACATTAGGATTTTCGCCAGTTCTCTAATTCACCAGGCTAGGGGACATCGCTGTCCGGTCTCCCTGTATCCCAGGGGCACCGCAGAGGGCCATGGGGGCCAGCAGCGGGGACTTCCCCAGCCTTGGGTGAAAGCCCCGGTCAAACACCACCTCGGGCATCAAACACCACATTGGGGCAACTTTGCAAATGCACCTGGATAAAGAAATGTCATCTCACTCCCCAGGCATGGCTGGAAAGGAGTTGCCTGGAGGGCTGTGCATGGAGGGGTGGGCACTGCCCGATGGTGCAGCGGTGAGGACGTTTTGGGAGCTGTGGTGGGCTCTGCTGACCCGAGAGGGTCAGCTCTTCCATGGCGCTTGGTAAGCAGAGCTGCCTTTCCAACAGCCCGGCACAGAAGTGCCACGCAGGCACTGCTGCGTTCGTCTCGCAGCTTCTCCCTGTTTCTGACAGCTGTAGCACCTCGGGTGTCCCTACAGCAGGGCAGTCATCTCTCCTCTCACGCAGCAGTGTTTGCCAGCCTGCAGGCCATGCAGTTCTCAAGGCATCTGAAGGTGCTCAGCAAATGGGGCAAAACACAGTACAAACTGTAACCTTCCTGGAGATGCAGTCCCCTGTGTGCAGTCAAAACTGGGGGGGGGGATGCAAAGAAATAAACTGACACTCAAAGCTGAGCTTAATTATCGCTTGGGCCTAAGTACAAATCACTGTGGTGACTGTGCCATGTGATCCCTTCAGTTTACTCCAAAAAGGCTGGGCAGACCTTCGAGTAAAATACATACAGAGATACTGATCTAAGGTGTGCAAGGCAGGAACTAGGCGAGCAAGATGGGACCATGGTAAGGATATGGTCCTGAGGTGATCCAGGAGCTCAGAGCCAAACCCTGCCCTACCATCTAAGATTCTATAGTGCCTAAAGGCTGCTGTTGGCCTTTGAGGCATTCATCAGGGCTGCACTACACTTCTGTGGGTGCTGCAGGATCGTGTTCTTGCACAGCATTGTGGGCTGGAGCCCTGGGACACTGCTGGGTGAGGATTTATGGAGTGCTGGTGACAAGGGAAGAATGTCTCAACCTCAATAAATCCAGTAGAAAAAACCCCACCTTTCTGTATACAGGGTGAGAGATGAAAAGTTCTGGCCACACTCAAACTCAAGAGCAGCTACAGGATATGATGGCTTTCCAGTTCCTGCCCTAAGTTCTGTCTGGTTTGGATGGAGGGAACTTGGCCCCAAAGGAGCAAACTGCAGGGGGGGCCTTTCTGGTTCTCTCCCATGTCTGTCAGTGATTCTTGAGGAGCATCACTACCCATCCAGACATCAAAGCATCAGGTACTGATAGCCAAAGTCCTGGCCTGGGACCACCACAGCCAGAGAAGGAAGAGTTCACTTTGCTGTGGCCTTCCCAGGTGTTGGCAATACTTGAAGACACAGCCCCATGTTGATGGTGCCTGTGTGGTCTAATTACCCTTTATTGCTACTCTTGCCTGCCTGCTTACTTGCATGTAAATTTATTTGTCCCAAGATGTGTTTGTGCATCTGTTCCTTATTTCCTGTGTATGCATTCGTTTTCTTGCTAAATACTGAAAGGGAAGGAGATGAAATGCATTGAAGATCTTGATTTACAGCTTCAGCCTTTCCTTAAATCTGTTAAGAACTGTTCTCATCTCCCCCTGCTCTCTACCCTCTGCGATGGCAGAGAGACACCCAGTAAAAGCATAGCACGCTGTAATGTGGACGTGAAAACAGAGACAGACCCTTGTCACTCCCCTGACCACAGCAGGTAATGGGCATTCTCTGCCCTGTGCCTGATCCTGGGTATATTTTTTGTGGTATCTTGACTGTCTAGTGCAGCACCGTACCCGCACCGTTTGGTTCTTCCACCAACTCTCCTATGTTGTTTTCGAGTTGATGATGGCACTGGTGGCAATGCACAGGGGCTAGCCCAGGATGCAGCTTGTCTACGGCAAGGAAGGGAAGATGGCAGCAGGACGGAGTAGCTACGTGAGCAGTCAGCTCAAACAGCCACCGGTCTGCCTGACCCTGCGGCTGCTCAGCCGGCCTCTTCCTTGTGATGCTCTGCTGGTGGAGCAGACCTAAGCTGAGCCCACAACAGACCCCAGCATGTTCCTTCTCCTTCACTTGCTGTGCTCTGGTCAGTGATGCCCCACCTGTGTGTATTTCAGAGCAAGTGTGTGTCACCAGAAGCGAGGTGAAAAGTCACAAGCAAAGGTCAAGCGAGGATGGCTACCTGAGCAGATGTGACACCCAGACTGGTCCAGAAGGTCACAGCCAAGACTGGACTTTCCTGGTCACCAGACCTTGTTTGGTTTACTCAACCCCATCAGTATCATAGGGAAAAGGAGGGATCAGTAGCTGCTGGTTGATCCAGCAGGCTGGTGTGTCAGAGGTTGGTGAGGAAAGGCTGTATCGGCGTCCAACTGCCTCCCAATCTCTCGAAAAGGGACTTCTTTTGGTGGTGGGTAATGTCCTTCCCAGTTTCCCAACACCACATACTCAGCTGTGGAGGATGAAGCATTAAAGGACTGGGGACATGTGAGCAATCCAGCATTTTCTCTATGAGGCCATGAAGCCTTAGCGTAAGGCCGCAAGGGCATCTAGAGGACAAACAGTGGTGTAAACAAAGGAATGAATGCAAAGAAAAATGAGTCCAGAATCCTGAAGCGGAACTTGCCACCTGGCAAGAAAGCCACGAGCACAGCGAGTGAACAAGTAATGTATACCAATCATAATCGGGTTGCTATGTGATTTAATTTGATTATTGCCAATGGGAGATCGCCGCGTATGTAATGGGGAACATAAATGTGAGCTATCTGTGGCTAATAAACAGCTTGTACCTGATCACATTGATCGTCATGTCGAGTCCAGTTCATCCTCCGCGACACTCAGCAATCCATGCTGCCTCTTGGCTCAGCAGTGCTGCTGTGGTGGGAGGGATTCGAATCACCTGGGAAAGGGCACGTCCAAGGAAGGTCACTGAGATAGGTCACCCTGTCCTGCTGCTACTGAAGACCTGTACGATGAGTAGCAAGCTTTCCTTAGTAGGAATTATGTCACTATGGAGTTTACTGAACCATTTCTTCTGCACTTACCCCAGGCCTTTCCTCGCAATGCCACTAAAACTGCAAAATTCATGGGAATGGCATTTCTTAGCTTCTAGAAAGATCTTTACTTAGGTTTATGAGGCAGCTTGTTTGAACAGGCTATGCCTAACCACTCACCTCACTTGACACCTGCCTGGGCTTGGACTGGGAGAGGAAAAACAGAGACCAGCTTGTGCCCACCAGCTACACTTGGCTTCTTTGGGACACCCTGTCACAACCTTTGTGCTTGGATGTCTGGGGACCAGTGGAGGCAGAAGAAGTCTGGAGGATCTCTGGAGGAGGCAGCAGGACTAGCATCCCTGGCCAGGATAATTCCTGTCTGGGGAATGAAGAGCACCCCTTACCTTGAACTGCACTTCAAAGGAAGGTGACAGGCACCTTGGAGAAGCTGCCCGCTCACCTGCGGCACATGAAAATTGCCTGCCAGGCTGGCAGCCACAGCTGGGTTGGAGGAGGAACCCTGTGCATCCATGGTGTCCCTCCTGGCAAAGATGGTGCGGGCCTTTTGTGGCGGTGCATGAGCTGAGGACCTCTGTAAGGCACCCTGACAGCTTCTCCCTGCCCTGGGTGCTTGAGGAGACCGTGCCATTGGAACCCAGCCTGCTGTGTGGAAAACCCCTGGCTGTGCCACGGGATTAAGTGAAATATTGTTTCCCAGCTTAACAGACAGATTTGTTATGTATACAATCAATTACCGGCTCTTTCACTGCAGTAACTGTTCACACATCATTTCTCTGCGTCTTTCACTGTTCTTTATGATTCATGCTGTTTGGTTGCCCAGTTGACATTTCCAAAAACGAGGTTTTGAAGCCCTAGCCTTTCCCCCCTCCCCTCTCCCCTTTTTGTTTGCCTGGTTTATGGGCCTGAGAGAAGTGTTTCCAATTATGATAATATCTTCATGTTTTGTTGACAAAAGGTCAACCTAGGAATAAGCCAAACTGGTTTAAGGAAAAATATTTGCTTCTTTAGTAAGGGGATGTGTGTTGGAGATCAAATTTATGAGGGTGAAATTGAGTCCGGTTATTTAAAGGATTCTGAAATAAGAGCTTCCCACCCACTCACAAGGGGAAGAACAAGAGCTATAAATTGCTTTAGGCTGAAGGGAATGTAGAAATAAACTAAGTTTCTGTGCAAAAGGTAACAGGATCCAAAGAAAGAACTAAAACCAGAGTTTAAGAAACAACAGCCTGTTCACTCCGTCATGCACAGCGCTCATTTCACACTATGATTCCTTACAGAAGAAAGGTCATAATTTTCCCCAATATCTGACCTTCCAGTTCCACAACAACCATCCTCATCTGTTGGCCAAACACTCAGACTGACAAACAATCCAGCAGGTCATGGAAATCTGTTTTGTAGCATGCTTTCTCTAGTTTGACTTTAAATTATAGTTCTAAGTCAGATTTTGCAAACCCTTTCATGAGGATGGCCCATGCCAGGAACCCCACTCATTTCAGGAGGACCAATCTCTTCACTGAAATTTGCATGAGCAACACCACTGAACAAGCATGTCTGGAGGATCATGTCCAAAAGGTCTTCTCTCTTTTCACTGAAAAGACTAGCTAACAGTGCAACAGGTTAAGTCACCCTTTTCCATAGACAATATGAAGAGGGAGTGTACCACATACATACATATATGTATCTTCATGTATTTTAAAAACATGTAAGTGCATGTGCATGTATATACAAACATATGAATTAGAATAATTCAGGCTGGAAAATACCTCTGGACGTGATCATGTAACCTCCAGAAAACAGCCCAACCTAGGTCAGATTGCTCAGGCCCATGGACAGGTGAGTACTGAGCCCCTCCAGGCATGCAGAATTTTTCCTAACGTCTAATTGGAATTCTCCTTCGCAACTTGTGACTGTTGCCTCTGTCCTACCACTGTGGACCTCTGAGGACAGCCTGACGTATATGTGTATATATACATACACACACGCATGGTTTCTTTTGCTTCTTCCTCTATGCGTCCAAGCGATAACAAGCTAAGCAGAGCCTTGGTCTGGCCCAATGCAGCTATTCATATTTCTAGTAAACTCCGAGTGGCTGTGGAGAGGATCTAGCATTTTCTTGCTTCTCCTGCTGTTGCACAGCTCCAGTTCCTTTGTATTATTTAGACACATGCCCCCCTCGTGGCTTAAGACATGACATTTCTTTCCTCTTTAAACATGATTATTACAAAATACAAAGTGGAGCAAGAACTGTAGTTAAAAAAATGTCTTCTAACGAAGTCCCATTGACACTGGATGCTTGTTAATAAACACAACAGAACATTAAGCAAGTTTTTTCAGCTAGCAGAGACAAAGACAAGTCATTATTAAAAAGAGTTTAACTCGTTTGGGTTAACCTTACAGTCACGATGCATTTCAGTAAATTTCAGGTACAGGGGAGGCAGGATACAACAATGAAATCTGATTTGCTGTATAATTTATAGCATTTTTAAACAAGATAACAATACATCTCTCTCTGTATTTAGCCACCACAGATCAGCTCTACGGGACTGGAGGAGAGCTATCATGAAGCGCTGCTGGATGCAGGACTTTCTCGGGCACAACTGCACATATCTTGGGCTTACGCCACAAGAAGAATGAAGCCCAAGTATCTCCCAGCATAGAGACAAAAAATGAGGGAGCTGCTTGATTGTGAAGCGGTCCTCTTGTTGGGGAAGCCACTCCAGATTTCACAGTTCTTCTGTCCCTGAACAGATCATAGATGGTGTGATCTAGCCTGTGAAAGCATAATTAGAGAGAAACACATGGCCAGTGTTCACAGGCACGGAATCTATTTCTGACAGAGTATAAAAGAGATTCAGCTATCTGTACCTGTGGACCACCCAGCCAATTCTCTCCCTAATGGATGTAAGAGGTTTTTTCTTTCATGCATTTCTCATTTTAGAAGATGGAAGCAATCATACAGTCAGAGCTGCAACCTCCAACCATTACCACATACTCTAAAAAGAGCACATCTTCACATTTGGGGAACAACCTAGGCCTGGTCCGAGACAGGATTTCAATTACCCAGGTGCCACAACGGCTAACCAAGGTAATTTTTTGGCATAATGAAATTGTATCTCCTGCCCATTTGCTGTAACTCAGTGACCCATTCAAGTATCTAGAGAGCTTTCCTGTAGCCATTTCAAGCACAGCTTGAATTCTGCCTCTTCCTACACAAGAGCCATCCTGTCATCCTCCCCTCTCTCCTTCCCACCCCAAACACCACCCCCATCTTCAGGAGGAAGATACATTTGATGGCATCTTTCAATCCTGGCTAACAGAGCTCTTCACAAAAGTCCTAGACCTAGTGCCAGCATCTTTCAGGGATCACGGTTTCAGTCCTTGAGCACAGCTGCATTTCTGTGAAATTAGCCACATTTAACTGCTGGGCGTGTTGGGCAGCAAGAGGTAAATGCCATCGGAAAGCCAGAGGCTGGGAGTGAGTCAGGATGAGATCTCAGTAGTCGATTCTGCTTGGGCCTGAGCCTAAACTGTCTAATATTTGTCTATGTGCTTTGAGCAGCGGAAGAGAATCTGCAGAGCATCAGCGCGTCACAGCATGGCTCCTTGTCTGACTGCTTCACAAGAGCAGATGACAGTTCTCAGACAAATCTGCTAATTTGGAGAGAGAAAACGGTTTCATCTGTTTTGCGGTGAGACACCTGAGAAGTCGAGAGAGCTGTTTCAGGAGGAAGCACAGAGAAGGTCTGTGTACTTACAGCTGTGCTTTCAACACCGGAAAATAAATCATCTTTCCACCACAGACCCCATTATAATTACCCTAGCATGTAAGAGCAATTAGGATGTTACTGCCTTGCTGTTACGGAGCAGTCTGGATTGCTGTTTCTTGAAGAGGTGTAATGGGAATGGGGTGATTATTTATGGTTGGGGAATAAGGAGATGAATGAGTAAGTTATGAGATTTCACATCAATACTCCTCTGGCTTTTTGCAAAGCAACGTCATCCCACCCTATCACAAGCTGATGGCTCTGCCATTTCCCTCCCCGAAGAAATTTATAAAAGCAAATCTCAGACCCTCCCTGACTCTGCTCTGATTAGGGAGGACAAGAAGGGGGAGATCTGGCTACCTGGCTGCCTAGTCTTGTGCCTCCTTGTCCTGCCAGCTCATAACCCAGCAGTCTGCTCAGCTCTGCTCGAATGGCAACTGTACCTCCTGCCCAGGACAGCTGTCAGTCTGGGAGCCAGCCCTTTTCAGCTGACTCCTGGCAGGGGCAAGCGCATAGCCTACAGAGCCATGCTGGGGCTGAAGCTAAACCAGGCAACACTGGGTTTAGCCAGAGATGCTGTCCCTTTGTTCTGCACTGGATGGACATCCAAAGAAGGGTCTCAAAGAAAAGGGGCAGCTGGGAGACAGAAGCCCAACAAAAAAACATTCAGTTCAGGTTCCACTGGCACTGGAGGCCCCACTCAAAACTTTGAAATACAGATTCAGATTCAGTTTCTGCTTGGGGGAAAGAGAAAATCGTGGTTCAGGCTGGGTTCTGGTTAAGTTCAACTACCAGCAAAACCACCTGTGCAACTCAAGGGCAGGACAAAAGTATGAAAGGGATGTTTTGGGGTACGGATAAGGTGGAGGTGAGCTTGACGATGAAGATGATCAAAGGAAGAAGCTCAGCACAACGTGGTTCTGCCCCATGGGCAACAATGAACCTTGAACTGGACTCAACATACAGCAGTGGAAGAACAGAGGAGTGCCAGCAGCAGCAAAACGGACCCAATCAAGTCTGGTGGGAGAAAAGATACAAGATCAAATTAAAACAGGAAAAGCTGTTGTCAAAGGATGGCTTCAGAAGGTGTCTGCAAGTCCCTGGCTTCTGCATGATAAGAAAATACTCGATTACCAAACAGAAGAAAGGGTAAGAAGCCACCAGGTAAATCTTTCCCTTCTGGAACTGCCCTTTGGAGCAGACTCTGTTCCACTTGCATTACATGAGCCAGCTCTTAAAAATTTCCTTATGTATGGAGATTTTTGCAGTTCACATGAACATCAATTTTTGCCAGAGTCCATGTGTTGCATTTAAACCAAAGTAGTGCACACACTGCATACTGACCACATGGTCAAGACTTCAGCAGGTGTATCCTTATATACAGGGGTATAAACATGACCCCTATAAAAAGGGAGGCCTGGGGTCTTTGCCTGGAGTCTGGGGGAGCTGGTGAGCGTTCCACAGTGCGTCCAAGAGCTCTCATCACTTGCGCAAGCACAGGTGAGTTTTGATCCACTGTTCCATGAGCCTAATCTCAATGAGACTTCCCTTGAGCAATCACCTGCAGGTGGATTCATATCATATACTATTCTTAGCCTGTGTATCGCATTTCTAGGTGCTACAAGAAACTGGATTTGAAACAAGTACTCAGCATAAACAGGCGAGTCACTCGAAATGCCCGAAGACTGCAGTTTCAGCAGACTGCATCCAACAAAAGCATAAACCTGAGTTTCAAGTGGTTTAACAGGTCAAAGCAGAGAAACAGAGTAATATATTCATGGTTGAAAGTGTGCATACATCTGCATATACATCCACACAGCTGCACAATCAACAAAACACCTCCACAATTTAAAAGCATAATTAAGTAAATTGGGCTGATATAAACACCTTTCCTGTAACTTAAAGAACATTTTTTGCATCTTACCTGACATTCACTTTGAAAATGAAACTGAGAGCTCCTAAGACAGCACATCACTTTCAGAATGTAAAAAATAAACCTAAAAAAACGCCCATATCACGTCTACAGCTATGCTGAGTGCGTATGTATAATTCTGTGCCCCAGAACAGCAGAATGTGTTGCTATACAGGTATGAAAATATGTATCGCTTTACGCATAGAACTGTAAACCAGAATGTCTTGCTGCCAGCTGCCCAAATATTAGGTTCTCGTGGGCCTTAGGGCATTGATGCCCCATAAATTTAGGAGTATTTATTAGGTGAATACAGAACTGGAAGTTTTGTAGCAGTGGAAAGTAAGTATGATAATGAGGTAAACACGTGTTGCAAAGAAAATACCAACTAATCTGTGTGCTCTGTGCAGGCAATAGCAGCTTTAAACAATCACTTCTTGAATGCTGGAGCAATGCCTGCGAGCTGGCTACAGGATGGTCTACTTGTTAATGACATCTCTCTGCGTCCCGTAGCTTTTCATATTGCTGTAAACCCAGCTCGACGAGTAGGTAACCAAATAGGTGTTACGCACCTTTGAATGCTTTGAAGGACCTTTTGAATGCTCCTTTCCGTTCCAGAAAGTGGAGTGTTACATGTAGCTTCGGTTTCCCGAGATAAGCAAGAGAGAGTATTCTTCAGGGGACCATACCCACAGCCACCGCCGGGACTCCCTCCCTGCGGTCGGAGGAGACCCAAGGTACGGTGAGGTCTGCGCACCATGAGCTCCATCTGGAGGTTGTTTGCTTTAATCCGTGGTTTTGAAAGAAGCGGAGAGAAGATGCATCAGCACTGGGTCAAAATCATCCAGTCCCAGGGGCATCTGGAAAAAAAAATGACCTTGCAAACCGGATGAGCCGGGTGATGCAGGGACGTCACGCAGAGAATGGCGGGTGGTGGGACGAGCTCCATTTGCCTTTGGTGGTGGGGGACTTCACAGCTACGCCTGAGATGCAGCCTTTGCTGTATGTTTTCTTATCCATTGGTCAATGCAGCAAAGAAGAGGCACAAAACCCAGCACAGTCAAGACTGTCCTGTTATGGCTGGAGCAGCTGCCCTCCCAAGTCCCCAGGGTGTGTATTTGAAAGTCTGTCTCTACCCCCACCGTCAAACATAAGGAGGGTGGTGGAGGGGATGTCAGCCCAACCCGTGGCTTCTGCAGAGCACACACGGCAGTGGGAGCAGCCCATCCAGAGGTTCAGGGCTAGGCAGTACACGCAAACCTACAGGTTTGTTCATTTGGATGAGGTATTGTTGCATGAAGCTCACGACGCGCTTGTTTGGGGCGTAGAGCAAGTTTCTGATGGCTTATGCCAGATGTTCAATCCCGGTGATTTCGCTCAGCTCTGTCATGAAGCTGCCTGCATGCACAGATTCAACTAGAGTCTTCCACTGTTAATTTAAGCACTACGAATTCAGAGAAAAATTTCAGGCTGGGTCAGTACACTTGCACAAAATAAGAGCTGAGATGAGATCAGACTTCCCACACAGCTGCTCTTAGTCCCCCTTCGAATGCTGCAGACAAAAACTGGTGCTCTATGACTGAGCCCAAAACCGCCAGCAACGACCTCCATTTTGTTGGAGGTCCCACGGCGCTTACAGCAGTGAGGGGTCTGACTGATGCAGAACTGCTGAGCACAGCAAACGAGCTCCGTGAAAACACAGAGTGGGCTGTGCACAGGAAGGTCAGGCTGAGCAGGATTCCCTTGTTCGGACCTGCTGCTTGTTAACATACTCATTGTCCTCTTATCTGAGCAGAACAATGCTGGGGGACTCTTAAGCCAAGCAACAGTCCTAAATGTCCCAAGATTCCTTTTCTCCTCTGACACAGTGAACATCATTATAGTGTTAGGGAGGTCAGGAAAGGTATTTGGGGTGAGAAACCTTTGTGAGCTTTGCCAGATAGGCTATAATCATACCCATAGCTGTAAATATCATTGCTGGCTCTGCTTGCTGCGTGACTGTGCACCTAACACCGCCACAAGAAGAAGGTGCCCCAGCTGCAGACTGCTGTGCAGCTCAAGGGAACCCAGATTTTCATGTAAAATCAGAGCCAAACAAAGTGCAAAATCTACGTTGAAAAGCATCTCGGACCTAGAGGCTGGAGGCGCAGTCTGTGCCATGAACAGACCTGCAACGTAAGCCAGCAGCAGCACTGTGTGCCCACGATCAAAACCCCAGGCATGGCTCTCTTCTTTATGAGATGGGACGCATGCAGAAACTCGGGCACATGGCCCAAATTACGTTTTTGCCATGGAGTGAGTGCCAGATGCCCCATGGGATGAAGAAGGAGTGGGAAGGAAAACTGAAGGAGAATGGGAGCTTCAAGAGGAAATGCAGACTTTACTCAGCTGCTTAATGTCACAAAGTTTCAGGGCAATGTTGCTCTAACGCCAAAGGCTATGATGGCTGCTCTGTTGTCAGCCAGCTTCTGAAAGAAAAAATGGGTGTGTAATTAATCGCCCAGGGTGCTAAATTGATATGCAACTAGACTTTTCACTTTCATACACTCTTTAAATTTTTTACCCACGAAACTAAGCAGTATTCCCTAAGTGTTGGGTATCGAGATCTGCAAAAGTTATTTCCTCCATTATTTCAACGCTGCTGAAAATCAAAGCTATGTAGGCCCTCTCCTACAACAGGATTACGACAGGGTATACAGCATGGTGCTTAAGGAAAAAAAAGCAATTCTTGACATGTACACACACTGGTTTATGGCTATCGTTGGAGGAAAAAGAGATATTTGACCAATGACGTATATACCTGGCGAAGAAGGAAAATATTCAAACCTGTCATGTGTTAAGTGGTGCGAGTTTCAAGTGGGAACCTACTGCTGGGATGACTAAGTGATTACTGATGGGATGCCAACAGCTTTCAAATATAATGGGTGCTTTTATCCACGGCTGTACTGAATGCTGCTGTGAAAATGACTGGAACCACCCAGCAGGAACCACCTTTGGGTATTCACGTTACACAGTGCAACAGAAGATGGACCACCTAAAGAGAGAAGATTTTAATATCAGCTCTGTACGGGAGCACAACTGAGCTGCTACAAAAAGAAACAGATGGGGAGCTCGTGGTCTGAGCCAGGACCAAACTGCCCCATCCCTGATAGCCAGAGATGTGCTTTTTGGCAGCAGGACACACACCATCTGTCTGTACTACAAAGCTGCCCTCGATAAAAAGATAGGTCGCCATGATTTTGCTAGCCTCTATCCTTTCATCAGCAGAACTAAAAAAAAATAGCTTCTTGGGAACCCAGAATTCCTTTTTTTTGAGGATTTCAACACACTGATCACCTGCTTTGGGATGGTCCAGGTAAAGGTGTACGCACCTTGTGGGCTCTTTTTCCCTATGCTTCTCACGAGTACAAATGGCAAACTATTGCTCCCCTTGTGCTGTGCTTTGCCTGACACCCACCAGGCTCTCCGTGTCTGCAGCGATGAAGAAGTCCCCTGCAGACGCCTGATGCACCCTGGCATGGAACAGGGCTCTGGAGAAGGGCTACCGAGTCCGTGAAGCGTCTGAGGTCTGGCATTTCGAACGCAGCGGCAACAGCCTTTCCTTGGATGATGTAAAGCTACGCCTCTGCCAGAAGCGGGAAGCTTTAGGCTGCCCAGCCTGGTGCGCAGACGCTGACAAAAAACCCCTAAATATGTTGAAAATTACAGGCAGAAAGAAGATGCTGTTTTGCAGCTTGAGAATATTAAGTAAAACCCTACAAAACGCCAAGCTGTCAAACTGCTCCACATTCTCTGTGGGGTAAAATTGGAGTGGGCGCCATCGCTCCAGCACGATCACTGCGAGAACCAGAGGAGCGGTACGGTTATCCCTGCTCCCCAGTGTCTCACGCGCCCTGTGGCGACGTACCCGTCACGGGGGCACAAACCCACCCTCTGCTTTTGTTTAATTATTGCCATTCGCATTTAAACTGCCGTTATTCATTTCAGTACCTCTTCCTAAAGAGTGTTTATCCCATTTATACCCGCACTTTTATGGATGTATGTTCAAATCATAAATTTTTTTAATATATATAGCATATACACACTAATTAGGCACATACATAAATACCTTTAGGAATTGGATCCACGAATAAATAACACAAATATTTACATCCTACTTCAGATACAGATATTAATATGTGAGATGGAAAAGCCAATATCCTTATACTGGAGCACTTCCTGGTTCCAAAGGAAACGGGCAGCCAATCAGAGGGCGCTCTGAGATCACGCGAGTAGGACCATCACAGAAATAAAACAGCAAGCAGCCAACCACAGAGCAGCATGAAAAGAGGTGGGGCCTGGCCTTGTGCCAGGAGGCGGCCGCCATTGCGGCAGCGGGAGGGGGCCTCCTGCGCTGACCTGCCTGATTCCTGCAGCCACACCAGCGAGTGGTGAAAACAGTTTTCCTACAAAATAGAAGGTTTTTTCCACAGGAAAGAAAAAAACCAAAACCCTCAAGTTTTAGGTGGCGTTTACCATGACAGTATTTTCAAATACCAGCCACAGCAGCAAAGCAGCAGTGTTTCTCATTTTAATTGCATAAAACCAACATGAATAAATTTCATCAAGCCCATACGTATACAGAGGTGTATTTTTTTAATAGTTTTTGTATATTTTTATTTACAAAAGGAAAAACGAGCCTATGGTTTTAAGCCAAATAAAAAGACAAGGTTAAAAGTGGAAGAAGAGACAGAAGAATGCGTGGGCTTTTACTTTTGAAAAGGTATCTGGAAGACAAACAGAAGACACACAGGGAGAGCCAACAGCTGGAGTGGCTGCTGATGCCCTTGAATTTGGAACAGCGTCTGAAAAAACAACTCTTAGCCCTCACTTAACGTGTGGTGAAAGAGTTCAAAGTAGAGCAGTCCTTCAAACCTCAGGCGTACTCTGGGGCGCTCGAAGCTTAGTAGCCATATTTTTCATTGAGATGAGTCTTGCCATCACCACTTTGACCTAATGGACAAAGAGGAAGAGCTGCAGTGCTTTTTTTTACCCCCCCATCCAAGATAAATTTGTACCCAAGTATGACAGTCTCTAGGCAGCACCAGTCAGACAAGCACAAAGAGGTTAAGGAAGACTGAATATTACAATTTTGGTTTATAATTCCTCTTAACCTTACTAAAAGTGTCAAGACTACATCATATATTCCTGGTTTTGGTGTGGTTTTTTATTTGTTTTTTTTTCCTAGTGTCTTCATTATGCCAGCTTAGACAGACAGCAAGTCTGATTATCAGCAGGCAGAGACAGAAAAAGGAGCTCCCTCTTATGGACACAGCTTGCTTGGCTATCCCAGACCAGACCTCTGAGTTACTGAATCGGGTATTTTGCTCCAGTGGCTTCATATGCCAGAGAAGTGCAGTCTTCTCATTGAAGGATGATTCACCAGGTTATAGTTTTCTTCAGTGAAATTTATTCTCATTTTTCTTATTCCCTTTGGAGCCTACCTATAATATAAGCCTGCAACAGTCTTATAAAAATTATAGTAATGAATTTACCAAATGAAAGCTAAGCTTTGAACTTACTATGAAAACCTCAGTGCGTGAAAATGAATTTTCCATTTTAGAGAAACTCAAAATTCATTACACTGTTTAAGAATAACCTCACTTAGCTAAAAACACTCTGGAACTAAACTAAAAAATTTGTTCAACTTTAACATATACTGGATGTTTGCATCAATTATATTCAGTGCCTTTACCAAAGCATTACCAAGACTTCTCTCCAAAACACATGACCCAAAGTTTGTATTCCAATGCTTTTTGCAAAAATCTGCAAGGAAGATTTCCAGATTTCACAGACTTCTATGAAAACTGAGAATACTAAGACTACTGGTGCATTTATCCCTAGTGAAGGTCTGAGCTTGTCTTTCAACTACGTGTGAACGGAGTTAGCGCTCTCAGGTGTTACAAAACTGAAAAACAAACTTCATGTGTATCTGTCCATTCAGACGAAGCTACTACAGATATGGTCTGCATTTCACTGCAAGACTTGCATGGAGATACATCTAATGGAGCATAACATGTCAGAAAGCATCAGGTTCTGGGTAAAGTATTCCGGAATTACTTCTATCTCAAGAAGTTACAAGGACACCCTGACTACTCATTAGGTAGATTCTTGAGTTATAAGACTAAAAACAGTAAGGAAATGGTTGATACCTGCAGGAGGAATCCATATGCAGTAGTCTGGGTCATCATCTGGGTACTGCGAGGAAAAAAAATGTTGTTGGACCTGCAAAAGGAGGAAAGATTTTTCAGGTGCTTCACCCCTCCAGCAATGTGTCACAGCCACTAAATCTCGCATAATTCAGTGACAAATACTGAAAGGTGAGGGTTATTTCTACAAGAGTCAGGGCTGAAAACAATAATACAGAGGAAAGAAGAAATACCAAACCCACAAATAGGTCCAGTTTACTCCCAGTAGAGTCACAGAATAATAGAAATGCTGGTTAGATGGGACCTCCAGAAGTCATCCAGTCCAATCTCCCCATCAAAACAGGACACTTTTGGACAGTTTAGTCTTGTCATCCTAATGTTTGGTAGCGTCATTTGACACAGAATTTCTTTATGCAGGGAAAGGCTTTAGAGTAGGATTTTCAAGAACTGCTTTAGTGATTTACACGTGCAATCCCACTGAAAACGTCAGGTGTAAGGTGACTTTCAAACTGGAGGATATAAAAGTTCAGCCGTTGTATAATGGTAACTTAGTTTTTCAAAAGAAAATCCAATGTTTTCACATCTCATTGGCATCACAGAAATGTTTAAAGCAAACTGAAACAGGTCACTTCCAATTCAAATGTTGACACAGCAATGTCTTTTTGTTCCTAGATTTTTAAGTTTTGCCACATCACCATCATTTTCTCCAGAATTTTTGTTTTCAATAACTGCAGGTAGCTATCAAAAAAAATTCATACAACTGTAGAGTGCAAGACTTAAACAGCTGAAAATGTAGCCAAGTTACTCAGCACTGATTTGCATTACTCTGTGGTATCATGACACAGTCTTAAGTTATGCAGCTGAAGCAATTTTTCATTCCCTCAAAAACTCCTTCCCCAAATTAACCTCTAACCCAGTTCTTTTGAAAGACTAATGTTTTCCAAAACATTAGACTGCAGAGTTGAACAGTTTTTAAATATGGCTTGTGAACAGTCACTTTAAATTTGTTTTTCCAGTTTTACATGATTCAAAACTATTTCTCAAAATATTGAGAGGAAAAAAAAAAAAGCTGACTTCTGGTTGATATTTTCCATGCAAGATCTGAGCCCAAAGGCAGAGACAGCATGTGGAAAAAGTGATTTGTGATGGGAGAGAGAATGCAGCTAAGCCATCTGGTATTTGGAGAATGCTCAGCGTTGGAGTGAACTGTGCTGAGGAGAGGTGCTGACTTGACTGCCTCAGCGTGAGAAGCTGCCTTGTTCTCCCATATTCATAGAAATGGTACAACTTGGGCTTTACCAGTGTAAGTTCACTCTTGCTTTCTTTATCAACATGCTTTTTAGGCCAGCAACAAAGGACAACTCTCAAGGCTGTGCCTCTCCAATCCTGGGATCCTTTCCCAGGGCTAACAAGGCAGCAGTTAGCAGACACAGGCTGCAGGGAGTTAAGTTGCTTTAAGCAAGTGGTGCAGGGCTAAAATTAGATGGCCACCACAAAGATGTCAAAATGGTCAGAACTCATGGCCTACCAAGTACAGTAATCTTCTTTGATAGCAGTCAACAGAAGGGTGGGATGCACTCTAAAGAGAAGAACCTCACAATAATCATTAGGCCAAGAGCACACTGTCACATAAGTTCCTTCCCAGCTCCAGGAATGCAACAATTGCTCATGTCCCAGAATGAGCAAGGCTCAAAAATCTTATGCACAAGAGGAACATTGTCTGGTACATCTACTCATATTTAGTAAAAACTGGGTTGCAAAATACAATAATCTCTTAGACTTCTCTCTTTCCACATCTACAGGGAAGGATTATGTTTGGTACTGACAATACAGACTAGCTACAATTTTGATCCAGCATGTTCTGTGCCAGCCAATACATGCTTCCCAAGCTACTCTCCAAGGAAAGTTTTGTAATGCCATTCCTAAAGCCCAGAGAGCACCTGTGTTCTATAACACTTGTGATACAGGAGAAGAAATAGCAATTAGCAGAGACTAACTGCCAAGTGAAAAGGTGAAAAAATAAATTTGTGACTGAATTGAGAGCCTCTATCGTGCTTGAAATGCTGTGCTTTCCTTCTCATGGGAGACTCCAAAATCTGTGTCCAATGGCAGTGTTTGATTCTAAGTTCAGGTCTCAGTCAGTAGAAAAGCACTACTATCGCCAAGTCATACTCAATCAAATTGTTATATTTCACTAATAAAGAGCCTAGTAAATGATTCCTCGAAACTCTTAAGCTGCAGGAGTCATGGTGTCATCACTGACCTTGCTTGAGCTATTGATTTTCTTAACTTTCTCAGATGTCTCTTCAGGTTCCTTACATACTGCCTCAGATGCTGAGAAGAAAGAAGATTTGTTTTATGACACATCATGAATGACCAATTCTATCAGAAATCAGCTTATAGAAAGTTCACCTAAAAACTGATACTTCTAAAAGGAAATCCAAGACGGCTCACTGAAACGAAATTCATACTTAAAACTGCTGCACATCTTTTTGTTTTTCATAGATTAACTTACATTTAATACATTGTCAGTCACCTACCCAAATGCAATTGAGTAAGATCCTACACTTGGGATTCTGTAACATACTTTTACTTAATGCCAGATGTTTATTTTCTAAAAAGATATTCTCTACCTGAAATCACTGCAGTGACTGATTTGGAAGGAAACAGTAGGAAATGTGCACGACCAACATGCTTTTTTTTTTTTTTAATGAAAAAGTAATTTCACAGTAACACAGCAGAGAGAAAGACAGAAAGATAGAAGTATGCCTGGTTTTAGTGCCACTTCATCTGTGAAATATTGAGACTCTTATGGCTTAAGTCTGTGGACAAGATAATGAGGACAGGACAACATATTCATAAGAGCCTGAGTTATGAAAACCTAGAAAATTTATACAGATCTCCAAATATTCAGTACACCAAACAGAGTCTTCATTTAGAGAATCTGGTTTTTTTGGTGTATATGTAGAGGGGTCATCCGGGTCATTAACAGAGTGCTAGATAATGTTACATAGTATTTGTCACTTTATAAATGGAAAGTTCTGTCTTTCTGTAGTGCTAAGAGCTACTGCAAGAAAATAAGGGAGGAAAAAAAAGCATTATGTTTATGCTCCTAAATAAAAATAATTTTTCTTCTCTTCTCATGCTATTATTTTTAAATAGAGGATCTCAAAGTAATTAATGACTATGAAAAGCAAAGAGAAATGAAACGTAGTTGAAGTGACCTGTCTTCACCATACACTTAGCACTTCCCAAAATAAAATCCTTCATTTGAATTTTAGATTCTTACTTTAGGCTCTAGATGAGGCTTGCTTTCCTTCTACTGACAGACAACAACAGCTTCTTTGGACAGTTTCTAAACCCCCATGCTACTGTATCATAGAGTCTAAATTGTACTGCTCACCTTGAGATTTCTCTTGCGAGGGTCCCATCTGAGATTTATTCCTTAGCACCTTTGGCTCAGGCAGAAAATGAACCCCTGTAAAAATAAGAAAGATACATTTGTCTCAGGAAGAACTCTTCTCTCAAAAGTCCTCCAAAGTATTTAATCCACCAAGTCCAGCACAATACTATATTAATGAAAAATTTGTGACTGGTTAAAACATACTGTTCAAGAGCGACCTGTCCAGCATTAAGACAATAACTTAGAACCGGGTTTCTGTCATCAAACACATGATTTACTGAGAAACATCAGTAGTGAGTTTTCAAATACACCAAGCTGATATAGAAAAGGATGGACTGGAGATAAACCACACAGATACAAGGAAGATACCTCTCCATTACCACTTTAATAATTATTTTTCCTCCTCACAAACAGATCTGAAGCTTTACAGAGACATTTGTGTTCTTATGAAGTCACTCTCCCTGCCAACAACACAATGAAGTTGTTACCAGAAGTTGTTACCATATGGACGCTCAATCTAATGAAAACAGGGCTTATCAAAAACAGGACCTTTCTTGTGTCCAGGGGATTTCTTCTGTTTCACCAAAAGCATGAAAAACTGACTGCCAAGCAGAGTTTCAACCTGAACCATGTGAAACTCAGCTGTTGGCACACAGACTCTGGGCTCATGGCAAAAATCTATGTAAGAGAAATCTTCTGGAGAACCTGCGACTCAAACCTGGGGAGACTCACATAGCTCTGAAAAATTCAGCAGTAACAGACTCAGCTTCATTACTGGAAAAATCAAAACCTATGGTTTACCATCCTGAAAGGATTCTAGATTCTTGTTATTGCAGGGAGAACCTTCGGGAGCATTAGTTTCGTTTCCTGTTTCTTCTTCAGTTGTCATTTTAATTTCCAGGTTTGATGTTTTGCTGTTAATTGCATCTACTTCCTCCTCCTCCTCCATTTCTTCCTCTTCTTCCTCTTCCTCTGGTCCATCATCTTTCATTTTTAACAAGCTTTCAGGGATGTCTGGACGCTTAACAGGCAACTTCTGCAGGAGAAAGACTTGTGCATCAGTGCTAAGATAATACGGAGGTAGATGTCACAGATACTCATTACAGGACAAAGCACACGTATTACTGTCATAGAGACAGCAGGTAAGTAAACACTCTCAGGATGAAGAACAGTTAGGTTTTAAGGAAAAGTTAATAGTAGAGATGGAAGATGAAAAAAATGTGTCTAGTCCATAGACAGGAGTGCAGTCTTTTCATAAAAAGGACACTGGAAACTGAATCAATCTTGGATCAGGACAAACAGAATAAAGTAAAGGACCAGCTGTTGAGATATAGCAGTGGTTCAGCCTGGTGCCCCCAGACTGTTTCCACTTGATCCACTGCCTTTTGACCACAGCTGTACCCCAGGAGACTGACTCTACAAGGGCACAGAATGGCAGCTCCTAGCAGCAAACGGTGTCTGACAGCCACTGCTTGCTGCCCTGTGCACCTTCCACTGTCACAGGCTTGTGCCTCCATGCTGTTTGCATGCATGTGAGAAGGCACGGTTGCCACCTACAATCTCCATAGCCTTAGCAGGTGTCTGAGAAATCACCTCTGACTTGCAGCACTTACGAGTCCAACTTACCCCTAGGCTTCCAGTTTTCAGCTTGAATTTGCTCCCTCCTTTCATTGCACCAAAGAGAGGCATGGTAATCTTTTTAGGCTTGCTCTCTGCTCCCAGACTGTAACTCCCACTCCTAATAAAAATCAGATACAAAGGAAAACAGTATATAAAGTATAAAAAGAAGTCTTACACTTAAAAACGCAAAAAAATCTGCAAGTTAGAAGTGGACGTATAAAAATCCTTTCATTTCTCTCTCACTTGCAGCATCCAAGGAAGAAGCTGTGGGAGATGACTCTTTCATCCTACATACATGTTGTAGGATTCAGACACTTGCCATAACAGGAAGTAAAAAATAAATGGGAAAGAAAAAAAAAATCTGTCACACAGACTCCCTCGAATTCAATTGCGCACACATACTTACATCCCTATATAATACACATCTATATGTAATAACACACTTGGATGCCAAATCTCAATTTAACTAAATTAAGTAATTAAACCTCTAATCAAGCTGCCACTAGCAAATGATGAACCCAGTACACGCCCACGTGAATTGCAGCAGCGTTCCTAGGCAGTAGTTGAACAGCCACTACACCCGACTTCCACATACATTTCATGGTGTGAAAGTGGTTTTCATGTTGTACATCATAACTGTAAATATTTTCAGTTCCTTTTGGATGTAGGTTGGGGAAAAAAAAAAAAATCAGGAAAGCTGACACCACGTTTCCAATCCCTTCTCCTTCCCATCCTCCCAGTGTGGGCTTATCTTACTCCACTGTCGTGGTGGATCTGCCTCAACGGTAGATGCAGCAAGGGCCAAAAGGCACAGCCGTTCTCTAAAGAGGTGAGCCAGGTAGTTTGGAAGGCTGTCCTGCTTTTGTGTTTGAAAAGCTGTCTACGCACTGGGCTTGCACAACTGCCCATGGACAATAACAACGGTAAAAGTAATCATTTTACACTTCAGCCGAGACTTACTGGGGCTTCAGCTCGGGCAGTTCTGCAGGCTTGACAAGCTTTATTAAGCGTTTCAGTCTCTGTTGCTCTTTCTTCAGTTCAAATGACCGCAAATGAAGTTTCTTTCGTGCCACGCTGTCTAAGGTGCAACCTGATTTTATTTCAGTCATGAATTCGTCCAAGGAATCTTGAGCTGCTGGCTGGGACTGAACTAGGCAAGATAAAGGAAAGATACATATTGTTACAGGTGGGGAGATGAGAGTTATACTCATCAAATCCTGTCTATAGGGGATAAGGTATATAGGAACCATTATCCTCTCTGCAAGTTTCTGTTGGATGGTGAAGTAGTGGAGGTTGTTAGACCTGGAAAGATGAAAGCATTTCTCCTAATAAAAGCCCAACAGCAAACCTTAATCCACTTACATAACCAAACTTCTTTTAAAACTGAATGTTTCTTTATGAGTAAGTGTCTCTATTCTAGGTTGTTCCTCTCACTTCAAGATCTGCTGTCCCTAAAAAAGTGACTTACAGGTTCTTTGTTATAGTCACAGACTAAAATAAACACAGCTACAAAGAATCCCACACCACTGCATGGGAAATCCCATTTTGGCTTTCCTGGAATGTTTATGTAATAACATTTGCAGAGCTTGAATTGAATCAACACGTGATGCTGCCTCCTACCCTGGATGACTGAGTGCATACAAGACTAGTTTAGTACTTTAGGCCAGTCACACAAAATTGACCTTTGTTTTGACTTGATTTTCTCACAAGAAAACACCGCTCTGTACTTGAAAAAGAGTAATGATAGCCCTTCTATGCCACCTGATTTCAAATATTAATAATTCTATGCATATTTGACCAATTATAATAAAACTCAGGAGGAAACCCAAAGCTGTAATAACTAAGAAAAATAAATACAGAATTCTAATATATGGATTTTTTTTTTTAAAAAGAGTCCAGGAAGACTCCTTTGTTGGGCTTGAACAATACTGCATGAGTTTTTGTATTGTGTTAAAAAATAACCTGGAGGCAAACAAAGAAAAATGTTGTTGCTAGAATTTTGACAAGCCTTTTGACAGGGAGCCTTCTGCCTTTTCATACGATATGGTAAGTGGCAAATCTGGTATATATTTGCTGCATTACAAGCATTTATGTATATATGTACAAGAACAGTTATGGGACCAATGAGCTATTTTCAGTTCAGTGTGAGTTAAATAACACTTGAAATTTTAAATGTGTACAAATAAAATAGTGTAAGTTGTTAAAAGTACATATTCAAGCAGTTTTACACAACTCAAATATTTAGAGAAAAGTCTAATGAGATTCACATTTACAAATGGACTAAACTGAAAAGGGTATTTCTTATCTAGAACAAAACAGTTTACAATTTGCAAATATAAGAAAGCCACTAAGTAACTGTTCAAAGTTATACAGAATTGAAAGGCTCCAAAAGATAAGAAAGAGTTGTAGCATCCACCTCCATGCAAATACAAATTATGACAAAACATGTCATAAAAGAAATTCATATAGAAATACTCTTTTTCCTCTTAACTATTTGTACTAGCTGAGACAAAAATCATCAGTTAAAAGGTATTTTTAACAAACAGTCTGAAACTCCTAGCAGGCAGGAGCTGAGCATAATTATCACTTAATTTAAACACCAGATTTCAAAGATAAAGTTTAGTGTCTAGACTAAATTCAGAACAATCAAAGGTACAGTTCCACAGCTGCTTCTTTATCGGCAGAACAGTGTATGTGTGCTTCACTCAGCGAGTGATCTTCACTGAGTCAGATCACTCCTTCTTGCAAATCGGATTCTCTGCTTGATTCCACCAATAATGCCTAAGATCAGGTAATTCAGCTTACAGGGTTCCTGTTAGCATTTTGTATCTGTTGCAGCTGTTTTCCACACTCTGAAGTAAAGTTTGACATTGCTAAGAGGCAAATCAATCATGGCTATTATACTTTATATTCCAGTGAGAAAAGCTATAGGGCTATTTACTGCACCATCAACTTACTGATAATTTTCTTCTGAACAGGCAACCAAAGATGAAACTGAAGAGCTCTATGTATCTGATTATCATTCATCTGCATCAGTGAATGAGAGATACCAAGTCAGTCCATCAGTAGTTAGTTCTGAAGAACTCCAGGGAAAAATTTGTGAACTTCTACTACAATCTTTTAGACAACCACTTAATTTCGCCAAGTTCTTGGTAAGAGGTGTTGCAATTTAGCCTGTCATTCACTCATTGGTCTCTCTACACTCCTGCCCTTAGGCTACAAATAATCGTTTAGAGCAAGCAAAAGCTTGTTAAGGTTTCAGAACTGTATGTAATGCAGCAGCTTTGCCAGACAGCTCGTGACAGTGGCAACAATCACCCATGATCAATATGCATGCTCCTGGCTTACACTTGTACCTAACACCTGTGATTAACCTGAAGCATACAAAGAAATTGGAGAAGATACAATTTTCTAGAACACACACAAGTAACTGATGAGGCAATATTTGCTATGTTTTATCCTTGCCTAGTTCTAGAAATTCCCATCCAATACGGAATTACTCTGTATTGCAGTAAGGGCTGGGACTGCAATTTTTCCAAGGCACTAAACTAGCTGTGGAACCAGTTACAATTTACCAAACCATGAAAACCTACATTAGAATTACAAGCTGTTAGTAGAAGCCTATAAATGAACTGATTCTTCCTTCTCCCAGCCTCTACTACAACACGATTTAGCAGTCTTGTTGAGAAACAGTATCAGCAGAAACAAAGGCATCATAACATATGAAAGCTTGGAATTACATGTCTCGGACAATATAAAGCATTAGCTTCTCTTGGTAGTCAATCATTAACTACTTATCAGAACAGTCATGCTGAAAACGATTCCTTCAAACACACTGAACCGACTCATCAGTTAGAATGCTCAGTGCAACAGTGCTGTTTGCCGAACAGTGATCTGGTATAATCAATCATCAACAAAAACGTTGATACAAATGAGTTTTGGTGTGGGGCTGAATTACTAGAAAGAAACATACCCATATAATGCACAAAAGATAGCCCAACTGTCAGATTGCTGCTAGGCTTCTTGGAGAGAAGCTCTTCTGACAAACTGACGTTGCAATCTTTATTAAAGCCAACTCTGTTATAAAGCTTTCTGTATGAAGAACCAGCCTAAACACGTTTCCTTCATGCCTTTGTTTTATTCCACAAGACATGAGCAGTAACAGAAAGCAAAATGCACCTATTTGTATAGTAAGCTTTTAAGTCTAACTCACTACCAGATACGATGCCCACTTTGAAAAGGCTCTGTCTTCATACCCAAAGGCATAATCCTAGAACCTGAATGGCACCCTCATAAGCTAGTAAATTCACTGAACATACGGACTAAGCGTCAACTGCTTTAACTCCACATTTCTCTCTTCCAGCCTTTCCTTTATAAGGTGCATTTGCAATGAGAGACATGAAATAAAAGCTACTGTCTTTCCTGTCAATTCTTTGCTCTTCCCTTACCAATGGTTATGGAAGGAATGGAAAAACGTGCTCCTCAAATTGGGTCCGTGACACTAACATGGGCAGAGAAATAGTAATAATGCTTACCCCCTTAACCTCCAGGAGCTTGTACACTCGGCTCCTTACCTTAACTTAGATGCTCCTTGCTTTGGAAAAAGCTGAAGTCGTTAACAAGTGACTATACACAGAGTACATAACCTATTAGATGAAGAGTGTTAAGTATCCTGTCCAGCTAACTCAGTGACCTGCAAATCTTCCCACCCCTTTGTGAAAAGCAGACACTAAAAAAAGAAGCACTTAAGACAGACATAAGTAAGATACATTTTCATCTCTTTACTGTTCTTTATGGAAAGCACCATGGTCAAATGAACTTTATGCTGTACCTTTCCCTGAAGCCTTCAGCTTCTCCGTTATCTCAGAAAGCTCATTTTCAGCTTCATTCAGCTTTGTGACCTATGAAAGAACAACATGCTTAGAAGATCTTTTCATCATCTTAAAATATCCTTTTAAGAGTTACTCAAATATCCTATCAAATTGCCTCCACTATTCTACTTCTGATCTTTGACCAGGAGTTTCTGGGCTGAAAAAATTAGTCTAGATTGTTCCTAAAAAACTTATCAGTCGTTTCCAATACTGTTCAGATAACTTACTTTTTGAAACACAAAAAAAAATATGTATAATGCTTCTGCAGCAATGTTATACCACCACTGTGATCCTCCAACCCTTGCTATCCCTGCTCCCACACACCTTAGTGCCTGCGCAGGACTTTTAGTTGTCATATGCCTGTTACTCCAGGCTGCTTATTCTTTGAAGAAGAATGAGATCCTTCTTTGGGATGTGCCCTGTGCACCTGAAAACTTGCAATTATTTTATGATGCTTTAAAACTATTTTAGAAGTATCCCGTCCTGGTATTTCATTCACCCACTGCCACGATCAACAAAGTAGAAGGCAATACTACACAGGCAAAAGCAAAGTAGCATGCTTCCACTATAATAAAGTAAGCAGTATTTTCAGGTATTTATAAATGTTGTTCACAAATCAAAAAACCACTATTTTATTCTAACTTGGCCAACTGAGAGCTAAAGGTCTGAAATGATACTAGAGTAGAGTTCAGGCTAACAAAGAAAGATCAGGAAACATTTTTGATTTTCCTTCTTAGTAATAATACATGCGTGAGAGAGTAAGCCTGGCATGTCACATTAATTCTTCTTACCAGGGAGTCATAAGTCTCTGGTTTTTCTTCTATTTTACCAGCTTTTTTCATTCTGTTCAGTCGTTTCTTTTCTACAGCACCAGTTCGATCAAGGAAAGTGTCATCATCACTGTCATAAAAATCCTCATCTTCCCAGTTCTTTGATTTCCTTTTTCGTGATACTGGGAAAGGTAAGGGAGAAGGCAAGAAACAAAACGATTTGCACACCACTGAGCAATAAAACAAATTCAAGACAGAAATCTCAAATCCCTTGTTTAGGGCTTCAGCATGATCACAGCATTTGACTGGTTATTCACCTGCTTCTTGCCTCAGCACTCCCCGAGCATCAAGCAGCCTGCAAGCTTCCAGTGCACACTGTACCATTGCCTCCTTCTTCTTTCCTGAATGGAGAACCTCTGCCACCAGCTGCTTCCCTGATGCATCATCCACAGGCAACCTATTCAATTTGACGGATCAGAAAACAGCTCCAGCACAAACAGCTTTGCAAGGATGCTACTCAGGTATTGTATTTACCATGTTGGCATTGTTCTTTCCATTTCTTTCCCCCTAGTCTTTTTTTGTGGGTTAAGTATTTTCACATTTCATTTCACACAGTACCAATCAAAACACAAGCATGGATTTGCTAAAGCACGCAAGTAAATTTTTATTTCACTGGTCCAAACAACAATTCTTCCTATATTAATTCCATTGGGAATACAAGAAGTTATAAGGTTGAATGTCAATACCTGAATCATTTTAAGCACTAGTATCTTGCATCTATGTAACACCAGTAGCAAGTATTTCACACCACACTGAAGCAAAGGTTTCTGAAACAGCACATTCATTGAAATGTTGTACCTATCCTTTTGAGATCTATCCTATTGACTTAAATTTCCACCCCATCTTCTCCTCTCTAACAAAAGAATGATGTTAGTGGCCTCCATAAAAGAACTGAAACTAGCTACACAGTAGAATGATTTTTTTTTTCTCTCTCTCATTAGTAATTAAAAAATATTGTCTCCCTGTTTCTTCTCTTCTATTTCAATTTCATCTATTTCTCAAAAAAAAGGGGAACTGAAAGAACCTAGACTCTTGCTTTCCTGATTTTCATCTCAGGAACACCAAATGCTGAGAGACCAGCAAGGAGTGCAGACACTGAACTAGGCACTGATCCCTGAACTTCTGTCTCAGTATCAAGGCTTAGGCCCAGTTCCAGCTGGCCTCCTTGGCAAGTGGGACAAGGCAATTCCTTCAGCTTTTGTCTGTGCATTCAATGCAACCAGCTTCTATGTACAAAAGTGAATGGAGATATACATACTTGATCCTGCATAGCCAGCTATTGTGCCCACGATCATCATATTCATATTCTAACTCCTCTCCTAGAGATGAAAAGAAAGTAAGTTGATAGTTACCAAAAATGAAACAAGCAGAAATAATCTTTCTAGCAGAGAGGAATGTCATGGTTAAACAAGAGAGATGAAATGCTTTTGTTACACATCGAAGGACTAATTTTTTTTTTTTTAAGCCATAGGATCTTCAGTTGATATTATGCTCACTTGGTTGTTTTTCACAGTCGAGGCTTTTTCAGATCAAAAATCTGGAAGTGGCCTATTCAGGAATATGTAGCTCAAAGAAAAAACAATCTTGCATCTTCTGTATTGAAGCAAATGACATTGAAGTAATGACAGTTTGCAGTCTGGATTCAAAGATACTGTTTGTCTTGAAGATTAATTTTTCACTTTTTTCACTTTTTTCATCTCTAAGTTTTGCTAGCAACCTTCAAAAGTTTAGTTCAATTCGTTATTGCCTTTTGTCTTTTTATACTTTCCAATTCTGTCTCATAATCATAGCCATTTCCAACCAGAACAGTCTGGAATTTGATGGGTTTGGACTTTTCAACATAGCTTCAAAACATGAGTGTGGTTTGAGCGTCAATCCAGAAGAATACAAGGTGCTCTCTGCAACTCCCAGTTTGGAAATTAGTAACTAAGTCTCAGATCTACAATAGTGAGCTAAGTTTTAATAAAAAATACCAACCGCAAACACCACCAGCTCCCTGCCCCTAAACTTGACCAGACAAGAAACCTTACCCATAATGTAACAGAGAACTTTAGCTCCCACAACTTAATTCCCAAAGGAAAACATGAGCACAAATGTCATACTTTGCTAAACAGAAAATAAATGTAATTAAAACAGAAAAAAAAATAAAAGAAAAAGTACCTTCTCTGTCAAAAAAGCCCTGTAAAGCCTTCCTAGGATCTTTCATATAGAAGGCATCTTGTACATCCTGAAAATCAATAGCAATAGGGTTTTCCTCAACCTCGTCTTCTTCAGCATCCTCCCCTACCAGAACACATACAAAGTGCAAAACAAAGAAAAAAAAACCAAAACATTAGGAAGAGAATACCAGTGTATTTCAGCTTTCACTAGTTTGAAAAAAGTATCAGGTACATCATCCTAGAATTACTTCCCTTTATGATTATCTCTGCATCCAATTAAAAAAAGCTTCTTTTTTGCTATTAGTCATTCCATTAGAAGATACAGTTTTGCAAATGAACATCACTGCAGTTCCAGCACTTTCAAGGGTTTATGTGCTTATACATTTCCATTCAAAAAACCAATTAATTTTGTACTGAAAAGCTCATTAATTGCAATTTATCTAGCTTTAAGATGTGGACTTGCTGCTAAAATTTAAAGACATCTATACTGCATAGACATCTCAAACAATCAAATTTCACCTCTCGGGCAAAAGTGGGGACATCATCACAGGAACAAAACACTCACCTAAATTCTCAGTTTCATGTCCTTTTATAGGCATAGGCAAATTACCTTCTCCCTGATTTTAAAGGGAGCTCTCCCATAGTTCTCACTAGACACAAACTTGCCTCATCACAGCTCTACTCTTTTGCAAAAGAAAAGTATTAATTTGTACTCAGGAACTTCTACTGGATTGGGACACTTGGCATCCAGATGGAATTTCAATTTACGTATTCACTGAAAACCAGCTTAAAGACCTTCCAAGGTGTATCGGCTGATTTATGCATCATCACTTACCCATTCCCCACAAGCAGCTCATGTCACTGTTCTGACTCTTCTCATTACTCCTCTCCTCTTTTTCCTCTTCCTCATCAGAGTCCTCTCCCAACATTGTCTTTTCTAATTTTGCTTGCTGCTGCTTACGCAGTGCCTTCAGCTGCGTCACAGTTAGCTCCGACTCAGACTCCTGGTCCTCTTCAGGTCCCTATGTCACAAACAGTAACTTAATAAAAGTGTTTTTTAAAAGAAAAAAAAAGTATTTTCTACACACATGCAGATTATATACAATAACATAAACAAATCATTATGGTGTGCTTCAAAAAGTGGACCATTTGTTATGGTTTGCATCCCCACATATATTATTTTCAATATTGTTTCTAAAGGAGGAAAAAAGAAACAAGCATTTCTGTGTACTTGTAGGGAGATCAATCTCCAATATAACTGCATTTTCAAGGCAGAAGGCAAAATACATTTTTTAGCAATACCACATGGGAGAATTTGATGAACGAGCAACTAAAACCTCCCATGTACGGCACTCCCAGTGCTTTCTAAGTTCCTACTAACAAAAGCTCCCCTTGATCACAAAGAAATATTATTGCTTTACTTTCCGGGCGCATCGTACGGTCGGAGAGACTTTCCCGCACATCACGCTGACGGAGAGAAGCACCCGGCGTGCTGACCCCATGCCATGCCTGTTCTCAGGCCAAGCCCTCGGCAGAGCTGCCCTGTGCCCTGCGCACCCGGCCGGGGGGGACCCCACCGCCCCAAACCTCACCCCAGAGCAGCGGACACCACACCTGACTGCTCTTCCCCAGTAAAACAACCACAAGGGCGCTGGGCTGCCTCGCACCCAAACCTCCCCGCAGCCCCGAAGCTCTCACACCCCGAGACGCCGGCGAGACGCGGACGGGGCCGGGTAAACGGGTGAGCCGGCGCCGGGGAAACCTTGGCCGCACCTGCAGGAGGAAGAGGCGGGAGCTGCCGCCGAAGCGCAGCCCGTGGCCCACCCGCACCCGGCAGTAGGTGCGGGGCGGCACCCGCGCCTTGTTGAGGAAGGTGCCGTGGGTGCTGCCCAGGTCGTACACGTAGAAGCCGGCGGCGTCGGGGCCGTCGGGGGAGCGGCCCGCGCCGCGGTACTGCAGCACGGCGTGGTGCCGCGACACCGAGGGGTGCTCCAGGGCCAGGGCGCAGCCGGGCAGCCGCCCCACC
>Ga0065711_1026201_pt1 | contig 95308 bp, 45 predicted proteins | sample Hoacrofraction12_FD_59098 | JGI IMG/M metagenome (GOLD analysis project Ga0065711, IMG submission 59098) | Hoatzin crop microbial communities from Cojedes, Venezuela - Epithelial fraction 12 v2 (version 2) | ecosystem: Host-associated > Birds > Digestive system > Esophagus > Crop | place...
AAAAAAAAAAAAAAAAAAAAAAAAAAAAAAAGTTACTTTGCTGCAGAGTCATTCGTATTTCAGCTTCATTTTATTTATTATCATTAAAATTATTATTTATTATTAAATCTTTGTCCCAAAATAACAAGCCAGTATAGACAGCATGGAACAATTTGGAAAAACATGGCTTGATGAATGGGTACCAAATCTGTCTTTGTGATATGCGCTTCAAGAGGCTCCTGCTTCCAAGAGCAGTGGTAGAAAGTTTGTGTCTATACACTAAAACAGTGCCACATATTCTTTTCTTTTACAAAAATGTGAAAACTTTCCTGTTTCACTTTATGCTTTCACCAAGGAATAAAGCAACAATCTCAAACTCCTCCTCAGCGCATGAGATGCTATTCTCAAATATACACAATGAATATAGGGGAGGAGATCCTGGAGCAGTTCAGCATAACTTCTGCTTCTGAGTCAGATGTCACTGAAAATCCAGTCTCAGCCCGTCCTTAGGAAAGATGGGAGATTTGAAAGAGAAAGCAAATTCACCTGTTAAAGTTGCTGTCAACTACCCGGATCACACATGAAGAGAACTCATTTATCGACAACAAAAGTCTATAGCTATTGGAGATTTTAAAATAGTAAGATACAGATGCTGAAATGTCTCATGTTGAAGACAAACAAAAGTATTCAAAGGTAACGACTTCCTAATTTCAAAGGATATGGAGAAACCTAGGGTCTAAAGAGCCATCATGCATTTGATGCCCTTAAAGGAAAGGGACTGAAAATATCTGTGTCCAAAAAAAAGAAAGAATTATGTTAGTATAATAGCAAAGACTCATTTATCTCTTTTGTCATTCTACCTAATTTTGTGATTCCTTAAAAAAAATCAAACAACCCCTCCCCAAAGTCCCATCGTGAACAACAAAAAAAAATGAATTAAATGGGATTTGTGTCTGTTCTTGTATTAAAGGCGTACCTAGCAAAATAATTCTATTTTTTCCAGTCTTGAATAATAAGAACTCTCAGTCACTACACTCAATAAGAATCCAGTGTTTGCGATTGGTGAATCCAGAGGAAAGAAAAGGAAGGCCACCACTGGTAACCTTCAATCATCCATCTCCTCCAGCAAATGAAAACAAAACTTCCAAATAAAAAGCAAATATACACGAAACACTGGCATTTTAATTCTACAGGAATTCAGGACTATATCATTAACATCATCACATTGAAGGAGTGTTCCTAAATTTTGTAATAATTGCAGGCTTGAAATGCATTTTACAATACTATGAAAGAATGAGGATGAAGTAATGCTAGAGACAATGCCTCTGTCTCGATTTCAATCTAGTTGAAAATACGGATTCTAGTATATTAAAAAAAAAATAACACAGCAATCAATGTGGGAAATAAAATAAGGAGATTGCTTTGTGCTGTTACTGGATAGGATTCAGCTAGTCACCAAGGTTCAAAACCAAAAAGGCCTTATAGTAAATTTGTCTGTGGAAGACTCTCCCTCCCATTACACAACTCAGTGGGTGCATGTCATGACAACAGAAAGATAATATATCTCTCACTTCTGTTTGCTAGATTCATTCAGTCTGAAAGACAATAAAATGTTCAATTCAATCTCCACATGTCACTGCCAGTGTCATGTATCATTGTCACTGCCATGTGTCACCTGCTTAACTTACACAGTCATACCAAACTGTCCTAGTCACTAGGACACTTTGTTATATCAGATGACTTATATATATGTCACCTGATATAAAAATCATTTATGTTAGGGTTGACTAAAGTTCCTTACTGTGAATTTAATGCCCTGCTCCATGGCAATATCTGAACAACTCACATTCTGCTTTAGGAACTATCTTATGTGGCTTAAAACCAGAAAACTCAACTAGCTACTGCTGAAAGAAAATGTGGGTTCGCGTTGTACTTTAAAGAGGCAAGCAATTACTCCGTGAGCTGTAGATACCATTTCTCTCACTTTCTCCCTCTGAGTCAGTAAATTATTCATACTCAGTCAAGCAGTTCCAATGAGAAAGTTTAACCCTGTACATGCATCAGTCAAGAAATCAAGTTCTCACCTGGGATAAGGATTCAACATCCTTTCAAAATATGACAGTTGTGTTCCATATCTCAGGCAAGTAGCAACCACCTGGCTACAACCAATTTGCAGTTCTAGTCTACCTTGCTTCCTCCTTTTAGCTAGATCACCTCAGTGGCTTCTCTCAGAAAAGGCTCAAAACGCAAATTCCCTGTTAAAAAAGAAAAAAAAAAAAAGTTAATTTAATCTTCTAAATGAATCCATGCTTGAAATGCAGAGAATAGGAGCAGAGTATAAGGTTTTCCTCAGAATCTCTTTTTGGGGATACTGCCTAAATCTGCCTTTTTATCTAAAAATCAAATTTACTGTTTACCAATGACTCTGGAAACCACTTGCTGCACTGTCTCAACACTGAAACACCCTAGCATTTGGCTTTAGTCTTTTTGCATTTAAGTTTCTGATCTGTGAAATAGAGATCATAAGACTTTCTAATTTAACAGTTTTGAATGAAGTTAGCTCTCTGAATTTGCGTCTGTCAGAGACACAAACATTATGGTCGTATTATAATAAATAAAGATGGTAACGAGTGGTTTTGTTTCCATTGCATCGAAAATGCAGTAAAACAGAAATCTCCACTGATTGGGCATGGGGCTATTAAATAGCACACTAAAACACAGACTGCTGTGATGATCCAGAAAATACTGAACAGGTAAATTAAAAAGCATCCTTTCCAGGGCTAATTACAATGCTATCTATTGAGAACTTCACAGAGCCCTTTACATTACAGCTTCTTTCTAAGGTGGTTAACCCTAACTTGCTCAGTAAGAATTCCGCTGCTCCTGAAAGGACTTAACCCATGGACTCTGCAGACTCATTTGGGTGTAGCTACGTTGCATGTTTGTAGATGTAATTGTCCAATTCTTTTAATGAATTAGCATGCCTGTAACTACAATACAAGCTTTGTTTTGTAGAATCTAATAACTAAAATAATTATCTGACTGACAATTTTTTTCAAATGTCTCTTTCTACACACATACTAATAGGCCTACAGAATGTCTTTGGCAAAGTAGACTGGACATATTTGTTTTCCATGCTGCAGTGCCGGGGCTAAAAACTGTAATTACACAATGACCTTAATCCACTTCCTCTCCCATTCAGATAAGCAGCTTAAATTTGAAATGATTTCATCTTCGCATAGCAACCAGGCAATCGTGCCTGTTGTACCTATTACTTTTTTGGTTGTGTAATTAAATCACTAGCTATTATACAATACAGTGATTCTAATGCACAAATCGTGAATAGATGGGCATGGTATACCGCACATGTTGAGTCCTTGCAGACCACCTACAAATTAATTTGTCTTTAAATGAAAAGATAAAAAAGGAAATTCTCATGCCTAAAGCACTGTATTCAAGACAAAGAAAAAAAAATACTAATAATAATAAATGTGCTGTCTGAATCACCTTCTGCTGTTAAGGACACTAAGCAAGTAAGAGAAGCCAATAACAGTAAAACAATCTATAAAAAGTCTTGTGATACCTGAATTTCTTCTAGTGACCTCTTTCCCCTTCCTGAGAGAAATACCTGCCCTTGAAGTGAAAACTATCTTAGAAAATTTTATTAGAAACTTACCTGCCTTTTTTAGGTACATCTACATCAAAATGCCCAGTAATCTAGGTCTAAATTATCACTTTTAAAAAATAAATACATCACTCATACATAACGTATGCACAGGTGAATGGGTGGATGGGATAAATATGCTAGCTATCTAGAACTCTTTTTAAAGCATGGATGTCCCATGGATCCAATCCCAGGGCAGAGCCTTTTTATCCTGTATAACACAGAAATCCATCAGCACTTATAATTTCCATCAGAGACAAGCAGCTTAATTTGATCTCTGGCTACTATGTCACTTTTGAACACTGAAGGCCAGCAAGAGTTTTAAGTATTTCATACAAAGTTGAACTGAACAGAACACTAATATCTACTGGAAAAAATATTTTTAACTTTTAAATAAATAACCAGTTTTTATCATGAACCATAAATGACACAGTTGGAACTTTTCAAACAGTTTTACTACTAATACCTTTGTGTACCTTTCAATAGGCTTTGTCCTGTTTTCTACGTGCAGGTTAGTGTAGCAAGAGAAAACAAATAATAATCGACTTTAGATCAATCAACAAGATTTCCCGGAGTAATAGCCTTCAAAATTTTCATTACTGTCCCTTTCACTTCCACAGTGATAATTCTATAACACAGTAATTACAGACAAAATTGAGAGAAGCAACCACTAATTTTAAAGTCACTAATTTATCATAAAATTTTTACATATACATAACATCACTTAAAATATACACTCATGCATACACAAAAATACAGGTTTAAGAAAATCTCTCATTTGCATTTGACAAACTCCAGCCATTTCTCTTTTGCTAGGTCTCTCTGCCTCTCTATAAAGTTACCTCTTCAACAAGCCATAACACTGCTAAAAAGGTATATGTAAGGAAAGGTCATTTTGGAAAAAAACATTAAATTAAGGTCTCTTGAAAAGTACCAGACAGTAAAAAGATAATTCAGGACTTCGGAAACACATGGCAGTACTTAAGCTTTGAAATAAAAACTGAATTTCACCACACTTGGGGATACCGAAGTTTTGAAAATATTTCATGCATCATTTACTATAAAAGTTATTCAATCTCAGTGAAGTATCAAAGAAGAAATCAACATAATGATTTTATGGCAAATTGGCAGAATAATATGATTTGACTTTATACCTGGTTATTTGTCCTTTTTTGGTTGATCACTTTTATAATGAACAGCCAGCCAGCTCTCGAGCTGCAGGTATTTCAGTAACAACATACTCTGATTGAAGCAATTTTCATGCTTGGTTGGTACAAAAAAGAAAAAGGAAAAAAAAAGTAAAACAAAAACCACCACAAAAACCGTCTAGTGGTGGAGAACTCAGTGACAGTAATAAAACACCCCAGACTGACTTTTCATAAGTGCCAAATTCACAGCCCCGTGTCATATTATAGCCTCAAAAAAATTAATCCAGCTGCGATAGAAAATTTTGTTTGAAAATGAAGCTTTCAAACTGAAAAACATATGTATTACATTCCTCATAAAACCTGATCAACTAAACTACTATTAAGTTCAGTTGTTTTATCTCATAGATTCTTGAAGAGACAAGAAATGCAAGAAAAGTGGCACTTTAGAAAGTCCACCTTTGATATAAGGACTTAAAACCAATCTGAGAGCTTAAATTCAGCCTTGTAGGTCAGTGTGGGGAGACAATATTATCTATGTACATTAGCTGTGTAATTTGTAACCCAAAGGAGTACTTCAGTTCATCACATACTGGACAACATTTTCAGAAATATCTATGTTGTATAATCATGAGCTCTCCTTGGGTTTTTTTTTAAAGAAAAAATTATATCTATCCTTATTTCCTTCTTTGCTGAGAAAAAATTTGAAAAATATCTATATAAAAGACATATTAATACAGACTTAACATAATAAAGCACATAGTTTTTATAGAGGGTAATTTTTGAAAGACTGCAAAAAATAACGTAATTTATGCTGTCCTTGCACAATTAACATGCTTTGTGATTTTATAGAACCTTCCGCTTTTAAAAAGCAGATGATGTGCTAATGCTACTGATTTAAAGTCTAGAGGTTGCCCTGTTTCAACTATGTAAATTGCGAACATAAAGCAATTACTACATCTTATTGTCATCACATCATTAATTCTCTACAGGTTAAACAAATTTGATTAATATTTGCAACTTCCACATTGCATCAGCGGCTCTTCCAGCATGTTATTTTAAGACAAATTAATTAAGACAAACTGGTATTAGCATTTGATTAAAATATGCATCTTGGAGAAGAAAACAGATTATGAAATTGCTAGTGAGTTATAATATGCTGCCAAATATACTAATGTACATCTCAAACATTTCATTTTTAAATCATTATATTCAAGGTGGTATCATCCTTATGGAAAATACAGGTTGCAAAACATCCAAAGCCATATGATTGCATTAGGAATGTCTCCTAGTCTTACATGCTCCTATCATTTATATACTTATTTTGGATTTTCTGTCCAGGTATTACCTAATATACAAATACACGATCATGCACGATGTTTGCTACAATCCAGTCTGCTTGTTTGAAATGCCGTAAATTTGTATCACCAGAAAAAAGGAAACAGGTAGAAATGAGACCTAAAATGCTGGAAAAAGAGAATGGGCTCTGGATTATAAACTTGTGGTGAGAACTGGATATTGAACTAAGACTTGTTCGTGTTCCGTCTGAACATGAGGAAGAATTTCTTCACTCTGAGGGTGACGGAGCACTGGAACAGGCTGCCCAGGGAGGTTGTGGAGTCTCCTTCTCTGGAGATATTCAAGTCTCGCTTGGACAAGGTCCTCTACAACCTACTGTAGGTGACCCTGCTTCGGCAGGAGGGTTGGACTAGATGACCCACAGAGGTCCCTTCCAACCCTTACCATTCTGTGATTCTGTGATCTTCTTTTGGCTAAAGGTCTGACAGAAGAACATTTCTCCTCTCAGCCCATTCTTAGAAGCTACATGCCACCTAATTTTTCTGTATTATCTTCACCTCCTCAGTTCTACCTTCCAAACTACTTGTCTCAAGACTCTTTAGCTTATTTTTAACAAAATGAGGTAAGAAAATAGATTACACAGTCTTTGTTAGTTCAGTTTATTCTGACTAAATGGGATGAGAGAGAGATGTAAATTTTGGCAGCAAAACAGTGACAAGCTGTGGGGCTGGGCTGAAATCCATAATCTTTTCAGCTGATACTATGGCTGCCTGAAGAAGATATTAAATGTATTTTTAAGAATGCATACACTTCAGAGCAGAATGAACTACCTGCAGCATACGCTGGAGAAGTGGAAAATGACATACCCTTACCTTACTCTCTAGCACTACAGCGCAGCTCCAAGATGAGCACCATTCAAGTAGGACACACTGGAAGAGTGACATACTGAAGGATGTGAGCTTACCTCCTAACCTACTTATGCTCTTCATAAAATATGAATAAAGGAATTGTACCATACAGCTACTTGGAGAACTTCTACCACACAATAATATCTATCTGTATTGTTTCTTTCTTGTTCTGTCTCTTGAAATATAGAGCATATATTTTAATTGTTAAACTGTCATTGAAAATTCATAAAAGACTGCTTTCGACTCTTGTGGCTTTTATTTTCTGTCTTGCACACCACCCTCACCCCTTCTAGCTGCAATAGTACTTCTAAGATTTCATTTAAAATCTGATTTTATACTAACATTTTCAAATATAAAAACCTTTCTAAATTTCTAATAATAAGCAAGGTTTACATTGCTAAACCAAGTTAATGAAAACATCATTTCTCAATATAATGAGAAGACTCCTTTATTAGTATTCAATTTTAGAGAAAAGACATTACATTTCAAAAGACAGGTCTCTTACAGAATGTATTTGTACTAGACACGCCTCTTTTGGGTACTGTAATCATAGCTGGTCTGTTTTAGGACCGTGCATTATCTCTAACAGAAGTTTTTGATACTTGTGTCAAGCCAAACAGCAATTGCAGATAGAAGCCAGTTCATTCCCTATATCCTGTCTGCCTACATATGACATATTTTTCAGATTACTAAATGGTAGTAGAAAATACATCTCTTATGATAAAGTCTAAAACTAAACTAAAATAGATTATGGGAATCCTCAGAAATGCACTTAATTCTTAGACGGATGTAAGAAAGTGCCATGTTGAGCTATAAGCTGCTTCTGAGATGAGAAAACAAAGGAATATCATAGTTATCTGAGGGAATTACCAAATCAAAACATAATAGATATTCCTACTGCTAGTCTGAAATGCCACTGAATGCTCACTTCATCTTGGCAACACGGTATTTTATATTAATTTTTATCCTCCTTCAAACACAATTTATAAGATTTCACATTAGGAATGAAAGTAATTCAAAGGTGCAGCAGCAATTTAACACAAAAAATCCACTTCCTTAAATTCTGGGTCACTTTACATAGTTAAGCCTTCATTACAGAAACATTGCCTTTGGCCGTCATAGATAATGAGGTTTGTCCAGAAATGCTGATCCACTGAATTACTAATGGCAAAATAGAGCAACCAAAAACCTTCACAGCTTTGTAGTCCTATAATATTAGATTGCCAGCCCCAAAAAAAGAAAAAAAGATTCAAATATATAAATATCATTAAAACAGGAGATGACAGTGTCTCCTCGCTGCTTTACTTTTTTAATCCTATTTTTGCCACGTTATAGGCTGTAAGGCTCAAGACAGAAAGACAAGCAATTTGGCATTCATTCTTTTGCTTAAAATGAGAGGCATTATAAAATTTTATTCAGCCTTTCATTCAAGGTGACAATGCACTAGACACAGGACAATAAGAATGTCAATTTAAAATTTCAGATGATATAAGGACAACTATTCAGTCACTGGACCGCATCATCCCTTTTATAACTACTCAAATCACACGTCCCAGTATGATGCAAGTAAGCAATTTTGGGGTTTGTGTGCATATAAACCTTCAAATATTCATGTATTTGATCCAAAAAAGATTAATTTAGGAGGAAATACTATTTGAGTGTCTTTTAAGACTTTTTTTATCATCCCAGATTTTTGAAAAAACCTGGACTGGATTCTGATCTTGGTTAGTGCAGTGCAAATTTAGTAGCTCCAGTGACACTAATCTAATTTAAAAAAATATGTGTAACAAAGCTTTAAAACAGTTTATTCAATTGTTATAACAAATTGAGACCTTTTATTTAATTAACTGCTAATTAAGGTTTTGAGATTTAAGATGAATCATTTGGAACTGAAATTGGGTCACTTATATCCCCACAAAAGGATGTAGGTATTTGCAAGATCAGTATTCCCTTCTATTAACTCCCTGCATTTAATTTCAAAGTTCTTACAGGACTGTAAAATGGAAATACTTCTTATTTGTGTTTTCAGTGCAAATTTTGTACACGTTCATAAAATAAAGTTAACATTACATTGGCACATAGAAATAAATTTACATAACAACTTTTAGAAAGATGTTCAAACGGAATACATAAAATGTTTGTCTACAGCGTTGCTATTTTTTTTCCATTACTGGCTTCAGTTACAACCAGATTAACAGCAAAAATGTTTTACAAAGTTTCTGATCTTTTGAGATTTTGGTTGACAGAACAGTGCATGCTAGGCCATGGGTTTTTAATCAGATCTCTTACTGGATGAGGTATGAATTTCAGATAATAAATCAGCAACAATCTCTTTAGATACACTTTCAGACACAATTTCTTGGCATAACAGGCTTATGACACTATAAATACATGATCATTTACCAACTAGTTGTAGATTTTTCACAAAAATTTATCCTAACAATGAACCAAACCAACCTACCTATTTCTCCTTCTACCTTCAGTTAACAGAATTCCACAATTAGCAAAAGGAGAAAAGTAACTATATTATTTGGGAAGCCAATGTCAAAAGTGCAATCAAATTAAAAAGTAGAACGCAGGTGGAAAATAAAAACTCTCTTCAACCACCCACTGATCACATAATTACTACGCAAGTGCTGTTATTATAGACTCTTTTTTTTTAATATAAAATAGAAAGCCTTAAACTTCAGGAGATTATTAACATCTTACCTCTACAAGCCATGTTACAGAGAAGAGACGGATGTTGTATTTGAGATCAACCTGCTACAGCAGAACCTGACTCTTGGGAGTGTTAGATCTGTGCCAACTTCTTAGAACTAACCCCACAGAGAGAAAAATCTCCACTTTTCAATGCACACAGTTTCTATATGCTCAAAAGTACAAATACAAAAATAATATGAAGAGCTGTGAACAGTACAGCGATTTTATGTGCTTATTTATGTCTCCACTTTAAAGGCTACACAGGACATGAAGCTCCATAGGGTTATTTGTAGGTACTTCAGAGCTGGTTATTGTAAAACTGTAAGATGTACAACTCCAGGAGGAGTCCAAGATATGGTGAGGGCTGTCATGAAGGTCATAGCATACTCTCTCAAGTAGTATCCTGCAGATTACAAGATCTCTGCTCAGAACCTATTCCCAAAAAACTAGTTCAAAAGTGGTAAGGAATGCTTCCAAAAATTAAAGGTAAAGAATTGCTACTCTCTTTTCATCCAAAATCCCACTGTGAGATGTCTCATTTTATCTGGCTTCTCTGTCTTAGTTTCCTTACACGCGAAACAGAGATAACACTGGCTTCCCCAGGTGCATGAGGGAAGGATATGCTGATAGACAGGCAGTTAGTTAACATTCCTGAAACACTCTCTATGTATTAAAATATTCTAAGATAAATCAAAATAAATGGAATAAGCTGCCAGTTATCATCATAGAAAAATCTCATGGTTTTTAACCCACAGTTGAATGTATTTGTTTATACTCTGGGCAGTTGGATATACCGCAATGTTGCAAAATTTGATAATGACACCAGTCTCTTACACTAGTGAAGTCCAGAGGAACCAAACAATATTATGCAACTTTTCAGCACAATGGTTGATTAATAATGTGCAAGTCAAGTCACGCTATGAAAATTTGCATAAGTCATATACATTGTTGAGTTTTAAATTAACTGTGTCTACTCAGGCAAAAGTCTTGACATGTCACTGCAAGTGAGCACACTAAAAATGTTAATAGCGCTGAAATAGCTGTAATAGAAATATCAAAATGGTAAGGTGGGTAAAGAGGTGGACAGAAAATTATGGAAAGTATTTTGCTGGAGGAATATTAATTATATTCTCCCAGATATTATTGTGTTCCATTCTATATACTCCAGCTCATAGTGAAATACTGCAGGAGGGCTGCAGATGGATTTGGAAATACCTGCAGGGGCAGGCAAAGAATAATTTAGAAACTAACTAAATTAGAAGGGGCATTATATCCTGACCCTGTCCAGAACCATCTGAAAAGATTGAAGGCATTTAATTAGCGTCAAATACAAGAGACAGGCCAACTCAACCATCTTCATTCAGAAAACCAAACTCAGTAAAGACTGAATAGAAAGACATTTAAAATTTATTAATGTAATAGTTTACAAAATGCCATTATGAAAGACAGAGTTCAGAGACTCAGTAGAATTCAGAAACGAATGAACACCTAGATAAGAGGATCTACCACAGACACAGTAAATTGGGTATTACAGCAAGGGTACAGGTCCCTTCTCCCTCCAGCTTTAAACATTAGTCAATTTCTAATTATTTCCAGTAAAAAGAATTGGTTTTTAGTGATTTTTGTTGTGTAATTGTTCATTACGGGTTTTAAGAAACTGTGAAAATAGCTTCTTATCCTCATAACCATGGTGACTTGTTATGGTTCCTAATATTTTTAGTTATCAGACTCATTTCTGAAAAATGTAAAGCAATATGTCCCACCTAAATCTAGACGTTAATTGAAATAACCAGCTCATTACTTTAGAATCTCTCTTTTCCAGGTGGTGGAAGAAAACAACATGAGGGTCAAGAAAAGGGTGCTTGGGGGGGGGGGGGGGGTAAAGATAACAAAGCAGTCCAGATATTGTCAGGAAATGAAGCCTCCTCTCATTGTTGAGATGACAGTGACTTTGTATTGCAAGAGCCAGTCAAGAAAACTGCTTCATCATTTACCTCTACCAGTTGTGTACAGGAGTCATAAATTCACTTCTTTAGCATCTTAGAAAAATTGAAAAAATCTTAACATCTCCTAAAGTCAAGAAAAATAATGTTGCCATGCATTGCCACTCTTGATGCCCCTGAAAGCAGTATGAAGATTAGCTTCAGTCTGTCTAACCACACGGTTTAGGGCTGGCAGCAGCCAGGATTGACTTTCCCTTCAACTGTGATTCTCTCCTGGTCTTTAGAAGTCAATTCTTTTTTGCTTCTCACTGATTATATTAATTTCTTGACTTCAAGAAAGCAATTCTGTTCTTTCTGATTCTTTGGGAAAATGCCATGACAGAAAGAAATTAAGTGGTGTCAGGTTTTGGAATTGGGAGTGGACACACAAATGTAGTAACAGAGCTTCTTACACAAAGGAAAGCTTAACAAACCCATATTGTGCTTTGGATCTGGCAGAGACAGAGGATTATGCCTGCAAGGCTGGCACAAATGAACACTCTTCTCTTTTATTCCTTCCACATTCTGACACCTGCAACTTTTTTGATCATACCCCTTCTCCAGTTAATGTAAATGTCCCCAGAACGCCTGCTGTTATGCCTTTTTTTCCTGCATCCTGCTTATGACCGGTTGTCTCCAAGAAGATATTCCACTGCTTACGTTCCTTGTAGCTGGGGAAATAAATAGGATCACGACTCTCTCAAAACAGAGTTTTCCTTGTTTTATTTTTCATTATATTTTAAAATGTTTTGAGCTTTCCTAGTTAATAAAACTTCATGGCCAGAACATTTGGCAAAAGCACACCCTTCATCAAAATATATTCTCCCCTCTTTGTAGGGGGAAGTCAACTACTTCGACAGCTTAGTTGTTGTTTGCTACTTAGAGGAGAAACCAAAAATCCTTCTAGCAATTGATACTTTGAAAAAATAAAAGTGTGTGTGTATAATGCACTAGCTCACAGAACATTGTGCTTTCTTTGGTTTGAAGCACAACAGGCTTTTAGCCATTTTGTTAAAAAGAATCTGTGGGGAAGGTAAAGTGTTAGCCCTGAACAGTATATGCAAATCTCACACTTCTCTAGAAAAAAGAAAAAGACCAGAAGCAGGAAAAGTTAAATCCAAATATATGACTAACTACATGTCTTTGTGCTTTTGAAAGGAACTTCTGCTGTGATATCTATGTGAAAATACAGTACAACAGAGATGTTTAGTGGCAAGAAGAGCTGCTGATCAGTATTCAATCATTTCAACTGAAGAGATGTTTCGAAAGGCATCAGGTTAGCTGAGGCATGTTTCTGGTGCAGGCTTCACAGCTTGACCCAAGTGAACACCACACTGAACCAACAGATAAAACCAGGTGGGAACAAATGCTAGAATGTATTCAAAGAACAATTGCCTTGGTCAGTCTGTGACTGTAGGCTTCTCTTTCAACTGAACTGTGTCTCTGAGTCAGTGATATTTAAGTCCATCTTAGCAATATGCTTTGAGATTTTTTCTCTAAGAGGCTTTGTGTAAAATGTGTAATTCTGTTGGAGGGCTGCCTCTCCAAAATGTAAGATGACTTCCTGCGAGGAAGGACATCGCCTTAAAGAGAGACTGTCAACTTCTGCAGTCACGAAGATCTCTAATTAAGGTGAAGAAACAAATGGAAGCAGGGATCCCTCAGTGAGAGAGAAAATTCACTATAAAGCAGAAATCCAACAGAACTTTCTCTGACAAATGCTGGACCCAAACCAGGGGACTCCTCTTGAATTCATGGTTTCAACTCAGAATGACTGGAAAATACACCACTGACGGTTTTTACTAACAAGCTCTTTAAGAACACAAGAACACACAAAATTGGCTTACGTTTTGTTTTGGGATGCATGCTGACATAAGTCATAGAGTCATAGAATCATTAAGGTTGGAAAAGAGATGTCGTACTGAGTGAAAAAGAACACTTCTGCAGTAACCACATAATGAATCTACAGTTTTCATGGAACACTTTTCTTTGGGGAAAAAAACTTGGAAAAACTAGGAATATCTACACAAAAAAACCCTACTTTTAGCATGAGTGTGAACTTACTCCAGCCCATAAAGAATAACTAATTAAAAGCAAGAATCAAAAGGCAAAGCATACAACAGAGGATTACTTAGATTATGAAAGAGCCAGACCAGCACTCACACACAAAGACAAAAGATTAACACAGAACTATGACACCTGTACACTGCACAGGTCACACGCTTATCTACATAGCACACCAATGAGACAGGGAAGTATCATTCTCCTGTTTTACCATTGGGACAATCTGAGGTTCAGAGACTAATGAATTTGCTTTGAACTTTGTGCGTGTGCAGCTCATGGTTTGGTTTAGTTTGCTTTTTACAAAGGATAGTATCTCAGAGCCCCATTTAGTCATTTAACAACAGAAACTTTTTTACAATACCATTTAAAGCCATGCACCTGATTTATTCCAAAAGCACCCAGTAAGAATATAAAATAAAAGATATCCATAACATATCCTGTCATTTTATCCTGCCCAGAGAAAGATGTCATTACTGCTTCAAACACTCAATTCGTATCTTATTGCAGCTGAAAAGCCAGGTAAGTGTAAACTTGGATTTGTATTAAGGAGAATAATTAATTAGTTATATAAGCACAATGGCTAATCGTGCCTATTCTCAGCTCAGTAAAACAGATATGCCAGTAATTAACTAACAAAGACCTAAAATTTGATAATTAAAGCAATTTAAGATTTCTTGTTTTCATATATTAAACTGTTTTGTGTTGTAACATATTTGCATATTTTATACATTTTATGTATGTGCTATTAAATGGTATTATAAATATATTGTTATTATAACCAGTAACTTTGAAGGGTCAGGCAAATTAGAGCGTAATTTAATGATATTTACGTACTTGAGAATTACTTTCAATATATAAATTTTATATGCAAGTATAAGAGTGGTGCAAAGGATAAAAAACAGCCATAAAAATTAAAAAAATTAGTCTAAAATATACATTAATGCTGAGTCTAATTAGAATCATCATACGTATTGTTTTATGGAAAATAAATCCCCAAAGGTATTTTATTCAGAAAAGAAAAAGTGCACAACAAAACATATATTAATGCATTATAAGCCACAGAAGAGTATGTAATCTTTAACCAGGAAAAAGCTTCAAAATTATAATATGAAACAGAACTTTAGAAACATTTTTAATTTACTAGTAGCTAAAAGGTAGCGTTAGCATTTAAATTGGTTAGAAAAAAATTATTAAAGCATTACAATTTACATTAAAAATCCTGAAAGTTTAATCTGTGAGAACACCAGGCAGTAGAGCATCTTGTACATTCTTTAAGATCTGATTTTGTAAACAGTACTGAAACACGTAGATACTTAATTTAGGTTAGTTCATGACTTTTCCTAACATAAACCTGCCAGCTAAGTTAAGTTAAACCAGATAAATCACCCATTGCTTAGGGATAACACTTCGAGCAGAAGCATATTGACAAATTGTTTGGGAGAAGATTTACTGCTGTCAGCATTAATGAACCACCACTGGCTGTGTCAGACATCTCATTTAATGCAGAAATAATCTTTCCAAACTCTTCAGTCCCATGGCTTCCAAATACAGTGCTGATAAACACATTCAAAACTTCCTCGCTGTTTTAAAACAGTAAGCTCATCTTGAACTTGTGTAAGTGAGAAAACCAGCAATAACAGCTTCAATCAAATGGCAGCAAGGAGTCTGGAGCAGATTTTACTCCATGCTTGTGCCAGCTTCTCTCAGTCCTGATCTCCAAAACACCTGGTTTCCAAGTCCAAGGCCTACACCAAGCGAAGGCTGGGAGCCACGTCTTTGGTCACATGTGTGGTTTGCTGTGTGTTCAGGCAGGGAACAGAGCGAGATTACTAAGCATATCATTTCAGCCATTTGGTGCAGTGTTTAATCAACGAATTAGCGACTGGAAGAGGAATTGGAGTAAAAAACCCCAGGTTTTTACCATTTGACTGAAAGTATTTAGTGACAGTGAAATCCGCACTATTTAGTATGCATTTGCAAAGCCGAAGCAGCAGTCTATCTTTGTTTGCATTGTGTATTTGTGAAAACGGCTACCGAGCAAAACAAAAAAGCATGTAAAACTCACACCATTTCCAGCATTCCTTTTGCTTGCAGAGATTATAGTTTAATCCCTGGTTTTCAAACTTTATATCTTAAAAACTAAGCATGAATACTGTATCAGGTTTAGAATTGAAATTGCCAAAGAAATCTCTTAAATTGCATTTATTCTCAGTAATTTTACTGTGGTTTTTTTCACAGCTGATATTCATCCAGGGCCATTATAATTGTTCTGCTTTTGATTCTGATTTTTTAATACTAATTCATTTGCTGAAAAAAGAAATTGTCATCTCAACATGATGACAAAGGTCAACACTTTTTTTAAAAAAAACCAAACAAATAGAGGCTGAGGAAAAAAAAAAGATGTTTCTAACTTCTCAAGCAGTTTTCAGCTTGCACATATTCCTCCTTCTTATAGATTGTTTTCATTTTTCTATATACAGGTGTTGATTTCATACACTATGATTCCAAATAAAATTTAATTGTGATTGGAAGAAACAGCAGGATAGGGAAAGTACAAAAACATCCTGTGCAGAGAACTGATTTTTTTTTTTTTTTGGTCACAGAAGTTAGTGTTTACATAGCACAAAAGCTACCTGAACTCACTGACATGTAACAACACATATCTAGGCAAAAATATTTGTAAAACCTTCTTCATCTGCTCTGACCACAAGTGATAGATTACTGTAAATGTTGGTCTCCTGGTCCTACTACAGCCTCCTTTTCTCACTCTTTTTTGGAAAAAAAAAAGCAAAAAAAAGTTTATATTATCCACAGTGATTTCTTTTTCTCCATAATGATCTTCTGATGCTTTCTGAATAGGAAACCTGTAAGGACCATGCTTTCATTTGTACTGCCTCCATCTCCATCCTAGTCAACATGTCAGGGCGACTGGATTGCAAGGGAGTGCTCAGAGGGGCAAACCCCACATTCACCACACATCTCTGGGGTGAACTGTCCCACTTCCCAGTGTTTTCCATATGCTTATTCCCATAGAGAGTGATTACAGGCAGTACCTGCCTGGGGATACCTAAAATGGGTTTTCTACATATTTAAAAAAAGACTGTGCAGAGTCACTATGTAAGTAAGCATTAGGCTTATGGCCAAACCCCACAAGAGGCAGCAGCTCAGCTCCCTTGTCCCCAGGAAGCTCTGTGGGGAAGCACTGTTGACGTCTGGTAGACAGGAGCAGCTATGACTTAACGGTGCCATGGGGAAGATCAAAACCACGACAAATTGTGTGGTGGGTTTTATGGTGTTTGGGAAACATGTCACGAAGTGAGAGAAAATTCACGGTTGTGGGAGGATGGAAAAGGCTATGTTGCCATAAAAAGCAACAGGACTGAGTCCAGGGTAAACACTCACCCAAAGGAAAGGAAATAGATTGCAGACCCGTAGTTTGAGACTTCCAGGTTTGGAGGCAATTAAAAAAAAAGTTTTAAAACATATTTTTTTCTTCTCAATGCAAGAACTCTATATAGTGCATGAAAAATCTATAATAAAAATTTATGGAAAGACTGCATAATACACATATTTTTGCTAGGAATGGAAAATGCGAATTAACCAAGGCTCTCACAAAGGCCCAATAGTGATCTACAGCATTCTCAAAGGACATATAGAGATGGAACAGGCAAGCAAAATCTCTCAACATCCAGTGCAGAGCAAAAGCAGCTCACATCACAAGATCAGCAACCCAAGAGAACAGGTGACAGAACCACGGGATCTAGCAACCACAACCTATAATTGAGGTGTCACTGCAGGAGATGTCTGACATCTTCCTTGCCCAAATAAGGACACTAAAGGAACATATGCCATGTGGGAGTCACAGGATGTGCGTTGCCAGTGCTGAAAAGTTTAGTGTGCTCTTCCTTTCCATTACGTGAGCAGAGGAGGCGAGGGTTATGAATACCAGTGTTGAAGAGGATGATCTGGAGCAAGACCAAATCTGTCCAGGATGGACTTGAAGGTCCTCTGCAGATCTGCTCTTCCTCCAGACCAAGGGTTTCCATTCCCAGGCAAGCTGCAGCCAGGGAGCTCTGCTCTTCCCACACCCATCTATGAGCAAACACGGGAACTTTACCAGTTTGGGAAGCTCAGCTGCCCACTCATTCTGGCTCTATGTCAGCAAGCTATGGTAAGGGAATTTACTGGGGATGCCATCATCTCACAGTCAAAGAATGGACAATTTTTATTTTTTTTGCAACCATGAGCAGTGCCATTCTTGCAGAGTTGTGACTTTACTAACCAGCTTCATGTTAAACCATAGAGTCGCTTCCGTGAGTTACTAACGTGTTTTAAGGAGCTGTTTTGTAAACCTCACACTTTTCCATAAGAGAGGAACACAGAAATTTAGGTTATAGTAGAGGAAAAGTCTGCAGTGAAACGGAAGGGAGGAAAAAAAAAGTAGAGAGCAACTAACCTGAACAAGAGGAAAGAATTTTGCCTGAGATGAACTACTGGAAGAAATTGAGAAGGAAAGGTGATTATTCCCTCCTCCATTTCTCTGTATAAGTCCGTTAAGATGAGGAAGCCTTTGTGTTTAGGAAAAGTAATCTCATTCTTGACAATGCTGGCAAAGGGACTTACGGGTAGCTACTCAAAGGAGAAGCACAGTCTGTGGAAATGATGAAATGTTTTTCTGGTTTATTGTGGGTTTTCCCTCCTCCAATTTCACTTCCATACTGACAACCCCCCCTCAAAGCAGAAGCACATTACTGGCACTAAATAAATTACTCAACATTCCTTTTGATAATACAGTCTAAATTCTCTGCTGAGTTAAATAAGCACAGTAGGTCTTCTTCAGATACCCTATTTCTCTTTAAGAATAATTATATATGGAATAACAACTATTATTTTAAAATATATACTCTTTAACTTAAGAGAAAATCAAATTTCCCTAAAGAGTCAATATAGTTTCATAGAATCTGTGGTCAAATTCTCTGCTACTGTCAATGAACTAACTTATAATAATTACTACTAAATTATATTCTTGTGATTTAAATTATGCAGTTGCAAACACTAAGTTGTAAAGTTTTGAGCAGTTTTAGAGTTTTAGTTCAGTCTTGCATCTGTCATGATTGTTCAAGTGAAACAAGAATGTTCATTCCTTTGAAAGATAAACCTTAGTTTAGAGAACAAAATAGAAAAATTCTTACTTAAATTAGACAATATAAACAACATAGAATATGGGAGAAATCCTCCATGTTTGAGAAATAAAGTCAGAAAAAATTACCATTACGATCTTCGATTCATTCTTCCGTGCTTTCAACATTACAGCTCTTTTAGTGGTCATTTCTGTATTCCCCTCTCTAAGGTTTTCACACAAAAAATAAAAATAAGGAACTTGCACTTTAATGTCTTGGCGATATGCTTGTCAGAACGCAAAAGAAAGATCTAAGTGAATGGTTTCTTTTGATATCTATCTCTCAGAGTATTGTGCCACATCTAGCAGTGTGAAAAATAAAATAAAAAGCTGTACGTTTACAAAAACAAACAAAAAAAAAGGTTCATGGTACAGAATAAAAGAAAAGGTGACATTCCTACGCAGTATTTTGGGAAAATAAATTTTCAACATTAGATTCCAAGATGACTTCCACAGAAAAATTAATCCTGTCTGCTGAGGAAACTATTTATTTTTAAGGGAACCTAAACCAGTATTAGGACAACTGAAACTGAAATCAGTATGTCAATAATCAAAGCAAAAATCAACCTTCAAGAAACCTGCTATAGTGCAGCACTTTGACATTACTATGTCCAGAGTGCCTGCTTTAAATCTCCTGACACAAGAAGCAATCTGTTTAAAACAAATCTTGCTCTAAAGTTGTAGGCATCCCAAGATCATGCAGGAGAAGTTAACTTTCTTTCTCTTTTTTTTTCCAAAGAGCTGTACTCACATTATTATTAAAAAAAAAGTCAAACCCCATAACTCTTCCATAGACAGGCATCTGCTCTATCAAAGTACAGTTTTAATTGTATGTTAAGAAAACAGAGTTTGGAATTGTTGAGGAAGCAATATACAATGGCTTTTTTCCACTCAAGTAAAACTCTTGTTAAAATCAGTTTAATCTGAATAGAGACATTGCTCTAACACTTACACAACTTTTTAATGTTGTTGGAGTTTAGGATTAAACATCTTGAACTGAATCACTTTCTCCCTAAGAGCAGAGCCTCATTAGAAAAAATAACCCTCAAAAAACATCAATCCCAATTTATTTAGAAGTACAGAAAATTGTTTGTGCCAGGAATTACTCCAGGTTGCATCCATGCTTCTGTATTAACATATCTTATTACCTACCTGATTAAATTTTTTGTTAAAGAATTTGTCTGAAGAGGAGTAAGGTAATTTCCTCACCTCATTCACTTCCACAATCACAATCCTGTCAAACAATTAACTTTCAAATTAGAACTTGATAATGAAACTTTTTTTAGAATTGCCATACAGACCAGCAGTGGTTCTGTCCACCCTAGAACCTCTAATGATAAATATTACAAGATACTTGAGGAGAACACAGAAAAAATGCAGTTACAGAATAATATTCCACAATAGAAATACCTTCATAAAAGCTACAGAATTAGAAAAGAGCGCAAAATGAAACTGCTAATTGGAAATTACCTTTCTTTCAGGAAAAGTTTCTGTAAAACTTGATCGAGTCCATCAAAAAATCTTGAACCGTTGCCACAAAAGAAAGGAGCATTTAAAAAAAAAATGAGAAAGTACTTTTGACCTGAAAAATTACAGTCTGCTGCCAATGCCACTCATAATAATGAGATGATAATGCTAAATTTATTGGGTTTTGATGTAGGAAAATAAAGCTTACTTTATTTTTTATTTCACACTGATAAAATTATGACAAAAAACAGGAGACAGGCTAAAAAATTCACACAAAGAAGACAATCTGTTACAGAATCAAATTAAGTGCATTGATATTTTTAAAACAATATTTCTTTTCACTGCTGTAAATTATTAATCAGGAATAAAGTATAGTGCAGACAAACTCCACTATGAAGAGGGTAAACAGGATTTGTTTTTTTAAAATGAAATATTAAATGGTCAAAGCCATTATCAGGATTCCTAATTCTAAGTCAATGCAGATCTGGCATATCAACATGACAAGTAGTCTGGTGGAGGAGCAATAGAAGTAAACTATATTCTGCTATTGCTGTGGACCACTGGCAATTGTTCAAAGAAAAGGCAGTTTCTTCATGAAAACGTGGTTATTAGGGCAGAATCTAAGTATAACAGTGCATATTACACATAGTTTTTAATACAGAGAATATGTGCCCCAGCCCAAATGCATCAGAATACATATGAATCAAGAAAAAAAAGCAATGTAGGTAAGAATGATGTGAAATAGTTGTCTAGCTTTTTTGTCTTCATCATAGCTATAAGCAGTCACTTCCAGTTAAAGACCCAAACAGATAAATTATAAGAAATACGACATTTCACTTTCTTTTCATCATAATTATTTTTACCACAGAGTTCAGAGCTAAACCTAATCAGGAAGCTTCTTTCATACTGTTGAAATCTTTGAGATACTGCATAGTCTTCTGAACCTAGATCACGAAGTCATAATCCAAGAAACCCTTGGAAATAACACACACACAATTAACAATCACATCAGCTTTTCAGAAATATATGCTTTGATAATAGAAAAGCTTTTTATTTTGAAAGTTAAACCCTGTGCAAACTTGTTTAATAAAGATGTATATCTTTTTATTTAAAAGCTTTCTAAAATTTTGTAATGAAAAATACTTTTGAACCAGTAAATGAACTGACTTCTCTGAAACATGTAATTTTGATTATCTGAAAGATTTTGTCATTACTTTGGGTAGAAAAAAATTGAATGGGAAAATCTGTCAAAAATTACAAGTTCGTTTTTGATGATAAGCATCCTGGAAAACAAACAACCCCCCCCCACACCTCCTTGGCAGGCCTTACTTGGAATACTGTTATGCTATGCATGTAAACACAAGAAATTACTTGACTAAAGTGGTAGTATCACCACTGATAAAGAAAAGAAAAATAAATGGAAGGTGGCGGTAGGAAGATTACATTTACTAATCATGATGTAACAAACAGCAGTTTCCCTTGTGAAGAGGGAAAGAGAGGGAGATGGGAAATTAACACTTAGTAACCCTTAATGACCCACCTTCAGCTATTATACTATTACAGCAGATTTGTTCCAAACAATTGAAGAATGGTTTCACACCAACATAAAATTTTCTGGAGCAGATATGAATTTTCCTGTATTTGAAAGAGTTTATTTGATACAGGAGTTCAAAACAAATGGGATTGCAATGCAGATTTCTATTTATGTACTGTACGGCATCACTTTGCAATGTGGTAGAAGATAACCTGGAAACCAGACAAGCATACAGAGATATCTCAGTGAAATGGCTTGGACACAGGGACCAAACAAGCTAGCAGGTGACCTGGGAAACAGACACAACTCAAAAGCACGTGTATGGAAGTTTTTCCCCATCTTATTTTTTTCCCCCCTCTCCAACAGTATGTAAAAAACCTTTGGACACCTAGTATAACAGATGCGTGAAAATATATAGTTAATTCCAATTAATGAAATACAGCATGCATTCATATTTAAGATTAGATAAAGGAACCTATTCACATAAAAATCTTGAATTTTTAGCGTTAAAAGATCAGATTGCCTAACCTATTATTTTATTTTCATGAAAATCACATGAACAAAGAAATTTAAGAACAAAGGAATTCATGATATCAAGCATTTCTTGCTAGATGTCTTGAATTCCAGACATGAAGATAACTTGAAATTCAAGCTAGGAACTTGAATTGACCAGTCACAGTAGGGCAGAAACCAAACATCAGCATCTTCAAATAACCTCCCGCTTGGCTTTTATCAGATGATGTAACAGCTGGTCCTTGTGACACAGAGGATACACAGGACAAAACAGAAAACCAAATCACTGACTTCCTCCTCCCCCAATAAGAGCCTTCAAGCTTTCTGTATATTTTTTGATTCCTGAAATTCTCACGGCTTTCGTAAATAGTGAGCTACAGAACAGGGGCAAAGCAATGCCAGTGATCTCATTAAATTCTCCTTTACTTGAGTCATGACAGATTAGTACAATACCTAAATCACTTTAATTCTCCCTACTGAGATTCTGATAATAGAAAACTATGCTGATCTGCAAATTTCCTATACAGAGGCAGACACACTGTAATCGACCAGTTGACCGCTGAAAAATTATGCGGTTTCCACCTCTTATTTGTGACCCTCCCAAGTATCTAAAATTCTACAGAGCTGCGCTAGCATAAAGTACTTCAAACTATATTTTAAAACTGTGACAACCTTCAGCTTTTCTTCTGTGATCTATAGCATATTTTTTAAATGAGAATGTACACTTGTAAAGACATACTTACACACTCAAACATTTGCATATACACATATATAGGTACGTACACACATGCATACAACATCTCAAATTACTTTCCTGGGAACAATGAATTTGGCCCAGTAAGAATTTTTGCACCTCAGAAGTGCCAGTCACTTGAAACCTCGAAGTATTTGAAGGTATTTCATTCAGGAACTGATCTGAAGGAAACAGAAACGTGTCTTTTATTCCTAGATAACAGCCAACCACTCGGGTTCATTAGCCGTTTAATACTAATGCCCAAAGCAAGTTGTGCAACAGAGTTGGCCAGTGCTACTCTGGAAAGCTGTTAGAAAGTGAAAATGGAAGAATAAACAGAACTTTTATCTTAAAAAAACAGAAACAAATAAAAACCCTTAAGAAATGGCAAATCTGTGTCTTACTCTCTTCAAAAAAAGAAAGAGTAGAATAAACTGTTTCAATGAAGTCTATGTAGGTTTAGAAATACACCTCTGCAGCCCTGTGTCCCTGATATGCACCTCACTCAAGGATTTCCACTGATCACTTGCAACCTCACAGCAACTGATGGGACTAAACAATTTTACCAGACAGTCACACAACCTGCCCTGAAGATACTAGTGCCCATCAGCATAGTTCTCAGATCGAAAACTGTTAATGCAAAACTCTTTGGTGCTGGACAATTATTTTTTTGCTAAACTTCACTTTTTTTTTTGTATGGCAATGGACGACTTTATGCTAAACAAGCCAAGTTACTAATTTAGTAATTATTTATGCAATAAGATTTGAATGACTCACAGAAAACAGGCATAGCTACCAATGTTGCAATATTATCTTATATTTAACTTACCAAGTTGTAATGACATCTATTGAAGATTTTCATGAGAAATTATATAAAGGCGTTTAATACTTTACTGGATGACAGGGAAAGAGTCCTGAGCAAGCATATATATCATGTTATGGCTCTGATAAAAAGAAATTAGCTATTTGCTTAAACTTTGGGTCTGAATGTGTTTTTAAACTGATCTATAAAATGGGTTGAACTGAAAAGGCAGAATTTAATCCCAAAGAAGCTGACATCCATGGAACTAATCACACTCATAAAAATATAGTTTTGTGCAAGCACTGTTCAGTTGAATCAGAAGCAATCTACTCACTGTAGGTTACTTACTTTAAGAAGAGCAGACAGTGCACAGAAGATGGAGAAAAAAATAAAGGGAAAAAAAAGTCCCACTACACAGGCAAAAGTAAAGAAGGAATTGAAAAGGGCTCTAACTCCTAATTCTTTGGGTCGCCAGCACTTGCTAAAAACAACAACAAAAAAAAAAATCTTTGCAGTTTAACAATAATTATGCTCCCGAAAGTAGTTTAAACATAGCGCTACAGTGGATATACCATATTAAAGCCACAACCATTACAGCTGTCTGCTACAAGAGCCTTAGAAGACAGATACTTTATAACTGGAAGCTATAAAAACATTGAAAAACGTAAGACTCGTCTTTCATCCCTAATTTTCCCTGAAGACTCTGACATCTACTCTGGTAACAGAAAATGCTTAATAAAGACATATGACTCACAATTTCTTGTACATTTGAATATTTTCATGAATGTAAGAATTAAAACCCTCTATGTTCTTTAGTAATATATTTCAAAATAACTCAAAAATTAAGTACACTTTTATACATGCTTTTTTAGTAAGAATTTCTTGGACTCCCTCCAAGGTGATACCTGGATGTGACTATGGGATCACCGAACACTGGCATTTTTGGACATGTTATGTGTCAAACTGTAGAGCATTTCCTCTTGAAGATCAGCCCAGCACAAACACTGAGCCTTAGGTAATCTGAAAACTTCTGAATTGAAGTCCTTGAATGCCTTAAAATTACAAACTTTTTTCATGCCACGTGAAGGCCAGTTATGTGCATCCCTCTAGACCAGAGCAGCACTCACCTTCCCATTATCACTTGAAGTTCTACTTTCCGAACCGAGGTGATCACTCCCTATTTAGATTTTTCCCACTTTATTTGAGGGGCGGGGAGAGGGGTGTTTCCCCTCCAGCATTCCTTCACGTAAAGGAGTCTTAACCACAACCCGGGAAAGATCACAGCCATCCACATTTTGAAATCATTGGGCTGTTTCATCACTGAATTTAAAGATATACAACTAATAACTATTTATTTTAGCGTGCAGAAGAAAGTTTTCCAGAATTTCAAACTGTGATAAATAAAGCTCTAAAGGTCACAAGATTAATGATGTTTGGCTATGTAGCCCACTTTTCATCATGAGCTTGAAAGTCTGAAATAGTTTTCTGATGAATAGGAAGCCAGACAAAAACAGCTGAGGATGGATAAAAAAAACAAAGGGTGACAAACAGCCTCAAGCCTTAGGTATGATCAGAGCTGACTCAGAATGAGATTCAAGAGCTACTGAAACATGAGTTAATAAAAGCAACAGGACTAATGCACTTTGTGATGTACACAGGCTGAAATTGAGACTGCAGTGGGAGGAAGGGCATTGACCGAGCTTAAATGCAGCACTCTTCTCTTTCCCTTTGGGAAAAGTGTAATTTGAAAAATTAGAACAGAAAGAGAAATTAATAAGGTGGAAAGCAGTAGAGAAAGGTATTTTTGCCAAAAAAGTGACAAGTATGCCCCCTCTCAATAAGAAGCAAGACTACCCCCCAAAAAAATAATTATGCTTTCTAGTTAGTTTAGTGCCAAAATGGTGCCTAAAGACAGCAGCTGAATTATTAATAAAGGCCCTCAACAGCATGAAAGTGAATTTTCTTGTCTTTTCAAAAAGCCCTCAAGAGACAGCACACAATCTTCTGTAATATTGCCCCAAAAGGCGATGTGACTTGTGAACTTGGCAAATGCACACAGCTTGACCAGGCATGTGATACTTTTAGAAAAAGCACTCAAAAGAATGGAGAAAATAACATCAGCTACAGGGATAGATGCAGACAGATAATCTGTGAGGACATCAGGCAGCCTAAAAGGACTTGCAACACAGAATGAAAAGGCAAGAAACTTCAAGCTCAAAACATCTTCTTCAGTGAAGCAGCCCATTTACTTTTTAATTTTCAGATGAATTAAAAAAAAATCCATGTTACTGTCTACTACCATGATTAAAATCAAGTCATATCAAATTAGTAATCAGTCATTACAAGCTCCTAAAGGCAGAATAATTTTCAGTATCTCTTTTTTTCAAGAAATAATAGATTTGGTTCACCTGTGTCAGGTGAAGTTGAGCTTTCAGAGATTATACCACTTGGACCTCTGAATTGGTTTATTGCCAAAGTGAATCTTTAAGTAAAACCATGGAAACAGACAGCGCACAGGGAAAAGGAACTGTAAATATCTCAACAAAGCTGCTAGCATTGACTAAGGACAGATCTCAGCCAGAGCTGCCCAAGCCACGTACAAGACTGGGCTGGACCAGAACTGTAGATACTAGGCCCTCTCCAGGGCTCCCTTGATAAGTTACAGAGTCTTGAGCAAATGATTTCATTTCCTTATGAATTTCATTCCCTGTTTATGCTGCCTCAAACACACACACTCTTCCAGGGCCACTGTTTTATTCTACATTATGACAGTGTCACATGAGCACAAACTTGATTAGAAAGTTACCAATCAGAAATAGCAATTTTGAGTAGAGGATACAGAGGATAAAGAGAGACAAGCAGCATCTAGAGGACAGTATGTGAAGGAGGTCAGGGTCCTGTTGAGTTTAGGCTTAGATGCAGGAGCAAAAAAAGACAAAGGATCCACAGAAGAAAGAAAATCCTTTAGCAGTAACATCTTGCCTTTTGCAGGGGTTACATTTTCAGCCCTCAGGGAATTTCAAGTAGCATGCTTAACCTCCACTTTGGGAAAGGAAAATACAAGCCAGCACACAACCCTTGAAAGATTTCCAGTGTCTGCTTGAAGCGTTTTCTGTAATGCAAATCAATAATACTCTTTCCCTGTTCCTTTTGTTTCCAGGTTCTTTTTAGTCCCCTTAAAACAAATCATGAATTTGATTATCTTAGCACATTACAACAGCAATTGTTATGCAGTTCCCTTCCATCTCCAGTGAAGCATACCATGTCCAGGATTAACACAGCCTGATGCACAATAGAACAGTACAAAAATTATGTATCTTTTTTCCCTTAGTAAGACTGCTGCCACCAATAGCAGAGTTGAATCTGCCAATTGTAATTACAACTCTAGGATTTTATTGTCAAATATATTTCCTAGATAAATGGTTCTTGCCTTTTCAATGATTTTGACTGATGGACTGAGCGTGGAGTTGTCTTTTTTAAAAAGCTGGAACGTATGGGGTAATGCAAATTCTCCTGCCTTTTTACAAGCTATACAAAGCCTTTTTACAAATGTATTTTTATTTTTAGTGCTTGTCTCTTATCTGTATAGCTTATTTTACATGAATCTGCACTGCTCTGCAGCAAATCAGATTCAAGTGTATCATTTGTGAGCTACATACAAAGACAGCAGTAAGAGCGTTAATCTGTTCTTTTCAGCACACTAGGTCTCAAGAAGCTCCCACAATCCACCATTAACAAGCTATTTATTTCATTTACCATCTTAATGACTGAAGAAAAAGAAATGAAAACGATGATTGCTTGTTTGTTAATGAAAGGGTGCCGTGGTTAACCAGCGGAAAGACTATTAAGCATCATAAAATTGCCCTTGAAATTCAACAGTGTTAATATCTCATGTGATGTGCTGTACTAGCAACACAGAAGAAATAAAAAGGTCAATACAGGTTTCACCTAACTCCCAATTAGATAATTTCATGGATTTGGGGAAGAAAACAAAAATAAAATAGAAAGGATAAAAATAGAAATTTTAAAACAGATTAGATTATTGAACAGTGAAAGATGACATGGATTGAGTTTTCACTCTTTTATGATGCTAAGTTTGCTGCCTTATAAAAATGTTGACCTATGTATTTTTTTGTATGTATTGCCTTTATTTTTGTCTACCTGTCAGTAAACTTACAGATGCTTGTTACATTAACAATTATCTTAATAAAAAGGGAAATCAAAATGAAGATTTTTGAGGTTAGCTTGCCACTCTTGATATTTCCTTGCTCTCTGTATTGGGACCCTTGCAGAAGACATCCTACTGAGGAATCAGTGACCTTGAACAGGCCATATCTGCTCTGCTGGGCCTCACATCTGAGGCTTAAGCAGCCCATATGTTAGCATCAGCAGCCACTGTAGGGGAACCTGCTGGTGTGCCCCATGCTGGCCTGTGCTGCGCTGGTTCGTGCTATGACAGACATAATATCCTAGCCTGTCAGTGAATGTCCTGTTAGCTGAACAGCTTCCTAATATAATCCGTAATTTGTAATATGTTTGGGAACAGTAAAGTCTATGTGGCTCAAGGGATGCACTGTAGTGATTCTGACCAAGAGGCCATTGTACCTCAAGGAGCCGGTGTTCCACTGAGTGCATGCAGACCTGTGCTGTGCTGCACATCCAGCACAGCCTGCAGGCTGTACTGCAGAAGCCTTTTGGCTGCAAGGCAAACTCGTCACAACAGAGGAGCCTGCAGGCAGCTTCTACTTGGTACTGGCAACTGCACCACCTGCATGACCTCATTTTTATTTAGAAGTGCAGCAAGAAGTCTTCCTGACAACATCCTGTATTAATAGAATTTTTTCCTTGTAAGAAAATTCTGTATAATAGCTCAAAGGATCAGAAAGGAGGAACTTCTCTCCTTGGACAGGATCTCTGCAGCCATGCTTGCAGCATGAGAAATCCATCTACACTCTGTCTGATGATGCATGAACACGAGGCACCCAGCATCTGAAGGGACATAAGATCTATTCCCTGTATACTGGCATCTTTTGCTCCTATCTTATTAAAAATGCTATTTTATTAAGCTATTTGCTGTTGGCCCATCTCTCACTCACACCACACCTCACCCCATGGTGCAGAACAGTCTCGGAGGCTAAAAACATCCTTTGATATCAGGTCACTAGAAATAGATGATATTTCTGGCTATAGATGTCACTATATTCCCCACTGATTTCATCCTACCTCAAAATCTCTGTTAACTACTCAGTTCTCTGCTGGTGAACTCTGCAATTAGCATTAGAAACTTATCCTTGCAATGAAAGAGGGCTAAATAGTATAAACTTACCGTCATGGCAATCTGGATCTTCCGACGTTAAGACAGTGGGGACCAAAGCATTGGTCCCAGGTAAGGCTTGGAGTTTTGAAGAAGTCACTCAGAATGGCACCAACTCTGGTAGCTGGTTGGGTTTAAGACAATCCAGCTATAGGAAATGCTCAGGAAATAGACATATCTTAAGTGATTTCCCTTGCCAGGCTTGCTCTCCATGTTTTGTAGTACCTTCTAACCTTTAGAGGAGGGCAGCAAGAAACGAGGTGGCAGATGCTCTCTATTAACCCCCACCCTCCCCACAAGGGGAAAGGGAAAAAGAGAAAAAGGGAGAGCCTTACAAATTAGATATTAAAACAGCTTTACTAATACTACTAATAATAAGAGAAAATAATTCAAAATATACAAAACCAATGTGGAGATTCCTGGAGTTGTGTGCTGCAGGCACTGGCATCCCACCAGCAGCTTCCAGGCAGGCACCAGGAAGTCCCGGACTGGACTCAGCAGTAGACGGTAACTGGACTCAGGAATGCGCGGATCAGGATCTGGATCGGGATTGCAGGCAGGACAAGAAACAGAGTCCTCTTCAGAAGCTGTCTGTGGAGGAAGACAGTGAGATCCTCATGATCCCAAATGAGTATGACATGTATGGCATGGAATACCTCATAGGCCAATATTGAGTCACCTGTTCTGTCCCCTGCTCCCTGCAAGTACAACCCTTTACAGCTCCTCACTTGCAGAACATAAAAGGTCTGTCAGTTACCTTGATTGCTATAGTAATAATCATAAGCATGTGCTTTTTCTGCCTTCCATTCCTACCACTAGCTCAGTGTAACTGTAAACATTAGGTGTTGTCAGCTTTGGAGCGGACACTGTCTGAAAAATCTGCAGCTGACTTCAGAAAAATGCAGTTGCTTAGAAGAACCTAGCTGTAAGGAAAACTCATTAAAAAAGAAAAGGTTCTATTTTAACCAAAATGGGACATACCTACAGACACCGCCATCATGTAAAAGTGTCAGTGCTGACCTTGCTGTCTTGTAGGTAGAAGCCTATGGCCTCTCTGTGCAACAAAGAATCAGCTTCTTCCTTTCTAGATAAGGGCCACAGGAGCCTGGAGAGTAAGTGGAAAAAACATATTTCCCCCACAATCCAGGGTTTGTGCATGAAATTGGAGCTAAGCTGCTTGACAGCATGACGACTAAGATGCTTCTAGAGCTGCAGAGAATTAAAATTTTAACAGCTAAAATGACTAGGGATGTAAGAATGCTCACAGGTGTTCAGTAGTTGCAAAATTTTGCATATCCAGGTTCTGGACTTAAATAAAATGAAAGCATCTAAAACTCAGTTCAGACACCCAAATCCTTTCACAGGTTTAGACATATATGCATAGAAAGGAAATAGCAGATTTGTTGAAAGTGCTTTAGTAGTTTGTCAGTAAATATCAAGGTATCCCTGTATGGATTACAGACCCTGAGAAGTTCCTGCTTACCCACCTTTTATGTGTTATTTATATTAAAAATAGAAAGCTGACAAAGTCTACATGCACCACTTCCTGATACTATAAGCTCTGTAAACAGCAAGATCTATGATTATATGCTCACTGATTTCTCTAAAGAGGCTGAGATTTTAAATACTGCAAAAACCCATTTGTGACAACAGATCTTACAATTTACGTATGAAACATCAACATAAATTAGAATACAGGTTGATCCGGGGAGTTTATGATGTTTATAAAATCTGCCAATTTATTGAAAGAGTTTATATTCCCTGTAAGCACTTCATTTCATGGCTCACAATTTTTACAGGGCCCTCTGAAAACAATATCAGTACTTATTATCTCAGGAACATCACAAATTGTGTGCAAGAGATGAAGTTGTATCCATAAGAACACTTCTGGCTCACCCAGACCGTTGCCCTGGCCTTCCAGTTAGGGTTTGGCTATTTTCCCCACCTCTGAGATATGAGCTTATTTATACAAGGTATACAAAAAGAAGTGGATGCCAAACCCTCACCTCTTTGCAAAGCTCAAGTCTATGATTGAGTAACATTCATAACAGTGAAAAGCAGTTCTTGAAGGGATTGATAAGTCATTTAGGAAACTCTGAGGCTTGTTACAATTTCAAATCCAGAAACCATTGTAAACCAGCATCCATTCTTCTGATTTTCAAAATAATTGCATTATATACAATAACATCATACTGCTGTAAGACCAGCTTTTACAAGAAACAGGAAAAAGACACTTATTGTTGGAGAAAATTAAGATTTTCTTTTATATACGTAAACTATTGCAGCTGAAAGCTGGTTTCTAGACAGTTGCACAGTCCAGCAATCATGTCAGCCTATACAACTTTGCTCACATTAATAGTTCCAGTATTGATTTTGTTACCAAAAGTTACAAAAGGGTGTGGAAACAGAAAGAATACTTGGATGATTGTGGAAAGAAAGGGACTGAAGAGAAGAATGTTTAGATCTTTCTCAAAGTCCTTCCTTCCTTAGTACAGCAGCCAGGCAAAAAAAGATAAGAATGAAAATTGCAATGCAATATATAACCTTGTTGTCCTTGACTAGATCAAGACTTACATTGATCTTTACTGATAAAAACAAAATAACTATGTAGTATTAGCTAGACAACATATAATAGTGAGGTTCCATTTGGTTATAGCAAAACACAAAACCTGAATAAAAAAATACACTGTAGACATATTAGTTACACATACAATACACGATAAGAAAAGAATAACAATAGAAGTTTAAAGAATACTCAAAGAATTTTAGAGGCTTAAAATTACTTTGCTAAAATAAACAAATTAACCAATAAGTACATTTCTAGCCTCCAGTAAAAAACAAAGCAGAATATGTAACACTATTTTAATTCTTTCCCTTTCTTGTGTGTGATCTTCCTTTACAAAACTGGGCTTCAGTCTCAAAGCACAATGAGAAATGTGATGCTCATTGGTAAGGGTAGCTGGGGCACAATTTGAAACAAGGAAAAAGAATCCATCCTCTTAAAACTTGAGACCTTTTGAGTTTGTTATCTGATGAATTTATATGTTGCCACTGACCTCATCAACGTATGTCTTAGAGGACTGAAACTATGAACAGAAAACATGAAGGAAGGACTTTTTCATTGTTCTTTACAACAATACAAACTAAAACATGCAAAATGAGATTACTGGGTATTTTAAAAATCTAAAACTCCAGAATTAAACTTAGGGTTTTTTTTTATTATTTTTTTTTATTTTACTGGAATAAGTGATCTATCCTGGACTATAATGCAATGGAAAGTACAATTCCTGACTTCGAAAATTCCCATAGGCAGCATACTGGAAGTTGAAATACCAGTGTGTATACACTTATTTCTTTTTTTGTCCTATATATTTTCCTCTAGTCCCTCCTGCCAGTCATTTCCACAGGCAGAAGAGTGGGCTGGGTGACTTTCAGTTCAAACCAATTTGGCCATTTCATTTTCTCACAAATGTGAAAAATCTAACCACATTTTCTCATTTAGAAGATTGAAAAGCAAATGTATTCAATAATTATAGAGAGAAATTCATTATTTACATTTTTTTCCAGGAATAGTCATGCTGGTCTTAAGGAAAATTATATGGAAAACATGCACAAACTAAATTAAACCAATTTGTATGAACAAACATTCACATTAGTTATATTATCCAGTAAATCTTTTTTTACTTTTATGAATAGCTGTGTCTTTTTCTTTTCTTTGAATGAGTTTTGATATAATTTAACTTTTTTTTTTTTTTTGCACAGAAGCCATGAGAGAAGGATTAAAATAAATAAAAATCAGGGGAACAAACATTTTCTTCCTGCTAGACAGTTCAATACAGAGACTTATTATTTTAGCATGGAAGGGAGAAACAGTCATGGGAACATCCGCTCCTATGCAGACTTCTACATTTAATCAGGGCACAACATGACCATTTACTAATCTCACGAAAACTTATGAAAAATATTGCACAGATTGTTTCTTACAAAAACCCCCAACCTATAATAATATAATAGAAGAACCGAGACAATATTTGTATTTGCTGTCACTGAAAATGTGATATTACCTTAGGATATGATTTATTCTCTTAGATTCACTGAGAGATGAATAAATAGTACTTCCACGTCCTAGGAAATTCCTTTAAGTGTAATGAGACAGTAGCATACCTGGAAAGTCCTTGCTCTGCCTCTAAGAGATGAACCTCAGTAGAGGGAAATGCACGACAGCAGATACGGAAGTCCCACCCTCACCGCTGAAAGAGTCAGAGACTGGAGTGTGTGATCCCATGATTAGCTCAGCTTAGATTTTCCTCGTTAGTACATTAACTAAATCATAGGCAACTTTTCTGGTTTTCTCTTTCCTTTACCTGTTGCGAGAGTTGATTAATATTAGTCAGGCGATAATAGCATTGCTTATTTCAATTTGGTTTTACTGATTATTTTAACACTCATACAAAGAAAAGATTGCAGTTCACCTGACCAGAAATCCAGAGCTAGAGCTACTATTCATTTCTTGTCCACATCAAAACAACCGTACACTTCAATACTGCATGGCAAAAGTAGCATTGCATGGTAGAAGGAGCATCTAGAAATGTAATTAAGTACCTTTTTTAACAAGTCTTTACGACTTGTTTTATCAATTGCACATATTGATTGTAAAGCGTCACTTAACCATATTCATTACCACAGCTAGGTATGATTGCTATTGGTCTCAAATTGCTTCGTCGGAATTGCATCAGAAAATTCCATTACTTGTTACAACATTTATTGTTACCAATCTGTCTTAACCTTACTCTTCATTAATAAAAAAAAGGGTAATTGTAGCTTATGACTCTACATTAACAGTAACGTCCTATTTGTAATTTAATTTCTAAACAAGGTCAGTATAACCTTTGACATTCACTTTCTGCATTGTCAACAATGCAATTTGCTTATGCCAAGCAAGCTGCCTACATTTTCTGTATTTACATTTCTGCACAGTTAAAACACTTGAATATAAGCTACCATCCCTTATTCTGAGCTTCATTGAATCCTAAAACTTTAAAGTAGCCTTCTAAAGAGTACAAATATTTCTCCATTCATTTGCATCAGTGCCACAGCTCCAGGCTACAGTGCGTTTCAAACCAGTAAGAGGGTCGCTCCTCCAAAGACCTCACAGTAGGAGATCAAATATCAAGATAAAACAGCAACAGCAGTGGAGCTGATAAAGAGTGTGGCTCCATTCATTGCAGGTGTCTTGGGGATTTGAAGTAAACCCACAATCTAGGGTTCAGTATCAATGAAAGATACAAGATCAAAGCAGCAGACAGCTTTGTTAATGGGACTTTGATATTGTGACAATTCACGATGATAAAGGTAGGAGATACGCAGGCAGAGTGCATGAGACCTTAAACAGAGAGAAGGAGTCCTCCGGGGGCAATAGGGTGAAGTCCAACTCAAAAGAAAAAGAAGAGTGAGATGGTGTCACAGAAGGGGCTGAAGTAACAGAAGTAGGAGGAAAAGTCAAACACCTTCAGCAGGCTTTCAAAGATGCCAGTCTGTTTTCAATTAAAAAGATCTTCATGAGGTACAAAGACAAAGCTTGACAAAGTTTGTCAAAACAGATTTTTTTAATATATTATTAATAATTCTATTGATTGCTTGCCTGAAAAAGTGAGAAATATACCAGTAGGACAACAGTGAAACTCGGGCATCACTAGGGTGAAAAAAAGTGCAACTTGGGAAAAGACAATCCCATTTAACTACCAAACTCTGAAAAAATACTATTTTAAAAGCTTCCATGCTTTGTCTCACTTCATGTCCCTAGTCATTCATGTTGGAGACACTCTGTTTTTACCCAAGAAGTTTTTCAAAAGTCGGGAAGCAGTACCAGTGTTTGTCAATACACAAAGAGCAACCAAACTATGAAAACTGTTTTTGAAGGGAAGAAAGCTGGCACCAACCATTGCAATAAGAGACTCCAGCTCTGCACTTCAGAGACATCCATCACGTTACTAGTTCCTTAATCACATGTTTGAATGCAGGTACCTTTCCGAAATGCCCTAAGATTAGTCATGCAAAGTATCAAGGAATGCGTATTTCTACCCTTTTGCAGATGCATGTAGGATTGCAACACTTCTGGCCGGAATCATTGACTAAACTATTCTAAATAGGGTTTTTGACAAGAGTTTACAACATATATCAAATTAGATACATTGAATTAACTCTTCTATGCAGTCTTTATTTCTCAAGTAATGCCACAATACAGCCTTCTGCTTAAAAACAGAAAAGGAATAATTCCTTCCAAAAAACTACAGAGAAAGCTGAATTTTCCTTCACAAATTTCACCAAGAACGTGAAAATGAAACTTTAGTGGAATAAGTTTAGTATTCCAAAGCTGAGCAAACCACTTGTTTATAAACAAAAACTGAAAGAACAAAAAGAGAAACAAATGCAAAATACTGAATATCAAGATTAAAAAAAAATTCATAAAATCCTCTCACAACTATAGCATAGGTAGAAATATGAAAGAAACAGACTTTTTTCTATTAAGTACACAGTAGATATTAAACCAATAATTCATAATAAACTTAATAGCTAGTCTCAGGGAAGTGGAAAAATAAAACAGCAGGAAATAGGAAATTATGCATGAAATAATATTATATAAGCCTCCCAGTGCATCTGGATTTTGTACTTAGATTATATGGTATATTGGAGTAGATACTGTGGGCCTTTGGGCAATTTGCACTGGACCTAACTATGCCTCATCAACTACCATAAGGATGTAAATTTTACCTCTAGTCTTTTTTATTTTTTTCCTACTACTTAGCAAGGAAATAGCATTAAAACTGAGTGTGGTGTTGCAACAGCGGAGCAAAATGCCACTGAAATATTTTTGTTTATAAAATAACCAGGCTGCCTTCCAGCCTCCTTGTCACTGATTCTGTTGCACATAGGAATCCAAGCACTATACCGTGCTTTGCCTAGCTGAGGTTACCTACCCTACACCTCCCTGGCAGAATGAGGGCTCCATGCAGGATTCAGGCTTAAGGACCTGAGCACCCAACTCCATTCCTTGTGTGGTGCGTTGACTCTGTCTGGTCACCCAACGCTAACCCAGCCGTGCTCTCACTCCCCATCCTCAACTGGACTAGGGGGATATAAGATTCCTCCCCCTCCTTCTCTGACCTCGGTGTTCATAGCATTAATTCGCCCCCCCCACTCCTCACTCTCTCTCTGTGCAATGCCAGTGCATTCAGGCATTGCAGACTTCTCTCTCTTATCTGCTTTAACAGCACTGATTCCCCTGCTTAAATTTCATCACTCATTTTGATCTTCCATTCCAACCTCCCTCTCCCCCCACCCCATCCTTGTGCTTTCTACATAATTCTTCACATTCACCAGGTACATGGAGAAGTGCAAAAGGCTTACACAAAGGGGCACTAGCAAATATATATTTATGTCTAGGAGCAGAATTCGGTGATCCTTGTAAAGATGTCATTCAAATGCAACCACATTTTTTACATAAAAAAAACTTTAAGTATCATTAGTACTCTGAGTTCTTACCATTTCTAAGGCTCTCCATTTCAAAGCAGCCTTCAACATTTCTATTCTTGAAAACGACTTTTTTTAAAAGTCTGTTCAAATTTGGGCATCAAAGGTTTACTGCCTCAGATGGCACGTGTCAAAGTTTTTTGACAGCAGTTACAAACTCCTTTTTGTAATACTTTTCTCCTGACAAATTTCAGCTTTCTAAATGCCACTCCATACAGCTTGCATGTTTTATAACACAGCTAAGTATGTCCCCAATTAATGTTGTATTTCATTTTGTCCTGTAAGCAGGACATGACAAAACATGAAGCCTATGAGATGAATGAGCCAATGAATTTCAGGAATCACAGGATCCATATCGCACTAAATCATTCTGAATTCGTAACTTAGACATGGGTTCCACAAAGCATCATGATTAGAAGCCCCAAAGTACAAGAAAGCTGTGCCACATATGTGCATGTTTAAAACCTAGGTTAGTAAAAACGTCTATTGAATTTTCAAAAGAAGTGCTTCAAATTTAGAGGTACCTCAACCTCGAATGGAATCCTTCCCACACTGAGAAAGGCCAACGTTATAACTCTTACCAATGTACAAAACCCTAATTCTTTGTTTATTTCTCTACTGGAGAAATTTCCAAAAGCTTAGCTAAAAGTTTACACAAAACATTCCTTAATGTTCAGTGCTTCAGTGTTTGGACTATACAAACCAATTTCTCCACTTTTATTTCTGTGACACAGGGCTGTATGGAACTAGTAAATATTCACCAAGTTTTTGCAGATCAAAATTTGTTTTCTTATTTAAAAGCTTTCTATAATACTTTTAAAGAAGGAAAATGTCAACAGCTACAAAGCTAAGATACATAGGAGAGAATAAAACTGAAAAGTAGCTTCCACTATTCAGCGTATCTGCAGATAAAGCTGGAGGGTAGACAAGCAGCAGAGAGTTTGAAAGCCTACCCCCTTGAAAAGGTTTGATCAGGTCTCGTGTCTCCCAGTAGCTTTCCTATTCTCTTGAACAGGCATTCCAAAAGGTTCTTTCCAGGCAACCTTGTAGTGAACCTTATTTTACAGAGAATCTCTTCCATACTCCTTTGATAAACTGCTCTTTTTTACAGTATTTTTGGGCACTACCATATTCAGGGATATTTCTCCTTTTAAATCTGGAAAAGCAAAAAAGTAGGAACAAAAAAAAAACCCAAACCCAACAGTATAGTAATGTTCTTACCTTCATTTTCTCATTTGGAAATAAAAATCAGTATGAAGTATCAGTTACTTCACCATTATCTGGACTGAAGTGTGGTGTTAATAGATAAATAGCTCAAGTATTTAGATGAGCACATGTGCTATGATATGAAGAAAATGAGGTGGTATATCAAACTAGGATAAAAAGTGGCTTGATTTTTAAAGGGCAAACCTCAACATCTTCAGTTTCACCAGCAGAGACATGCAAATGAATAGAGCACAGAAATACTTCTTAATGTACTATGAAAAATATAATGCAGTTGGTTTATACTAATCCAACTTCAATGTGACAAAAGTGTGTCAAGGGAAGGAAAATAATCTTGCCACACAAAACAACAGAAAGTTGCTAGCAAACTATTATGATCTTTTCTTCTGCCACAAAAATGAGCCTTACTTTAAGGTATCCTAAATTAACTTTCCTTGGGGGGGGAAACAAAAAAAAAAAATTTAGAAACAAGGGAATCCTGAATACCATCTGTAGCACATACTTAAAACTGTCAAAATGCAGAAAAAAAATTTAAATTATATATTTTACTTATGAATACTGCCTTTCATATTTCCCTGAGAAAGGGCTGGTCAGATAAATGAGATAAAACACATACAAACATCAGCAAAGAAATATTTCCTCTAATGCATCAAAGACTGTTTGACAGCTTCCACAGGACAACTGCAGAGAAAATGCTTTTGATTCCAGGAATACTGTGTGTTATTTTATTGTCTGTGTCTTTGAAAGGGTAAGTAGTTGGAGCTAAATAATGAGGTGGTGGTGGTGGTGGTGGGTGTTGTGTTGAAAAAACTCCAACATTATTCCTAGGTTTTGAAAAATCAAGACTCCCTCTTGGGTGATGAAAATTGTTTCCTCTAGAACTTCTTGATGTGCCAGCTACAGCATTTCTGACTCTTTGGTTTGTTTTGATCTATTCCCAGATTGAATAAATTTGTCATTTATCAGTTCTCAATTCCCATATCATTTAGATTACCAATATATGTATTTAGCTGTAAATGCCATCTAGACTTGCAAGTGAAATAGCAGTCTAGAGGGGAAAAAAAGCTGATTCTGTGCAAATACAGTAATACCTCGGTTTGGACAGCTCAGAATGTTAACATTGTGTTGCAGGCTTATGTTGATGGACTTGTGATCCAAGTCCGTCACAAGTCCATCAGCAAAGAAGTTAAAGATAACAGACAGCACTGGTAAAGTAGACATGTTTTTTCCAACAGGGGCATGATAACTGTGACTGCCAGTGTATCAGAAACAAGTTGGAAGCTGAAGAGAGAACAAAAAACAAAACAAAAAAAGAAAAAAAACTTCAGGCTGTGACAATTGTTTCTGCAGGAATACCTCCAGATGAAAATTCTGCAAAAACATAAATTAATCCTGTCTCGCTGTTACCTCTAATGTCAGCATTTGATCGAAATAAGATATGGGAAAAAAATTGTTTACAGAAACATCACTAAAGAAGGGATTTTAAAGAATCTTATTACTGCCCACATACAGATCTTCACTAGAGATATTACAACATTAAAATATGGTGTTCAAATGCTAAACTCCACTGACTTGAAGTCAGCCCAGTGTATGGTCCAGTATGTTTCAGCTAAACATGAAAGACATTACCTCTTCCTGTTTAATTAAAAAAAAAATCTCCTTTTAGAAAGTATACACATAATCCCTCTCAAATAGACATTTTCTTTTCTAATTTCTATAAAAGGTTGGACAACACATCTTAGCATGTTGGCTTCGCCAAAAAGAAAAGTTATTTTTAATTCTTATTCTCACATTGCAGTACTGCTGCAGCTGAGATCACAGCAACAGAGAAATTGTAGGGGACAAAAGAAATATATAAATAATGCAAATAGCATGCACAAGTTTTGCAAAGGTTAAAACAGGTCATCTATGGGTAGAGCTTAAAACTTCAAACCCTTTTCTAGCTTCCAAAGCTATTCCACTTTTGCATTTCTTGCATTCACTTAGGATCACGTGGGGACACATTTTCTCTGAAGTAATTTATGTATATTTAGAGATACATATATTATAATTGTAAGTTTTTATACGTGTGTGTGCGTGTGTATATATATATATATAAACCCCAAAACTCCAACCAACCCCCCCATAAAAATCCCCAACACAACCACTGCATGAAATAAATGTAAAGGACTGGCTTCTATAGTTTTTCACAGTCACAGATTCTTCCTCCAGCTACTAGTATCTTTGGTCCTCCTACATGTACACATTTCCAAAATCTCCAGAATGAACATTTAAATGTCTGTTAATCAAAGAAAAAGAATTTCAGACAGATTCGATAGTTGGTCACTTCAGTAGAGCAGCAATAACATATCCGAAACTATACCAACAGCTTGTAGTTTGCTCTCTACCTGCTACATCCGATTTCTTAACCAAATACTTGTGAAAAATAGTTATATAAAATCCTCTGATGCCTGCTGATTAGTCTCACTTAGTTTTTACACCCAAGTAGTGCCCTTTTGTTTAAGATTAAAGTATATGTTAAGTTGTTGTACCCACTCACTGCATTTTGCCCTCTCCAGTTAACAAATGTAAGTCACCCAGGATGCAGTTGTAAGAGTAGTTCTGCTCAGGCAATCTTTGCACAAATAGCAACTCCACATTTAGAGACACGGTTATTAGCAATTTTGCCCAACTTCCTCGCAGGCTATAGTTAGGTAAAATGAATGAATTCTGCCTTGTTCAAATTAGTTCTTTAAGTTAAATACTTGGGGGGAAGCGCTAAGGTTAAGGGCAACACACATTCCACTTTATTATACACAGAACAAGCAGCTTTCCTATTGCCTTCTTTGACGCTTTGGGTAAGATTCACCACGTTCCACATTAAACAAAACAATAGATTGCAGTTCAAGGCCTTCTGGTTTCCTGTTGCTAATTAGGGTTTTAAACAACCTTTTAGAAGCATAAATGGATCAAATTTATAACAACGTGTCCTGGAGGTGCAAATAGATTTCGTTCCTTTCCTGCTGGTAATATCTCTCTGTCCTATGTATCCTGTACAACAACTCACTTAATTTTGATGGTTACTTCACCTGAAAAGTCTGACCCTCCCAGGGGTGCCACTGGACTAGACATTTACTTACCACACCACTAACTTCCCTGTAGTTTCTGGCTTATAAATCTTTGTCTTCCAGCCATGCATTTCTTCCCTCCACCTCTGTATTACAGGAAACAGTCATTCAGCAATGTCTAAACAGACGTGAAATATAATAGTAAAATAATACAAGTGTAATATAAAATAATGCTATTGTATTTGCCTCTGGAATATATAACGTTTTCAAGCAACTTTTTCATCTCTCCTACTCTCTCATGCACAGCATCTGAGTGTAACTTGGGTGACATGACCTTGTTTATTGGCACCTTCCTCCAGCAATCAGTTGCAAAATGATACAGTATAATATCATAAGATGCTAAAACAGGGGAGCATAAGATCTCAGTATAATATTCTGTGTAAGGAAAGAATACCTTTATTTAATACTTGGTAATTTATTGGAAAATCATGTTCTGTGGTAAAGATACCCTTACACATTATCAAACAACACTTACAGCCACTGAAGTTTTCCAAAGAAGCTCAGAATCTTGAAATACATCATTACTTATTTAGGTAGACACTAAGACTACATCTAGTTTGCCACTGACCCAACTTGCAAGAACAAAGAATCCCCTTAAACACAATGACCTCCCTTGGTAGGTCTACATACATGCAGGAATTTGTTGATACACAAGTAAAATGTTTGCCTGAATCATTGAGCTGTACTTCCTTTTCCAAACAGAAGACTCCTACAACTATCAAAACCGACACAGAGTTTCTGGGAATAACTATGTAAATTTTAAAATCAGAAAGGAAGAAACACTGATAACCAGGTTGCTTAAAAGCAGATATTCACCAAAAATATCCATGAGTGTTAAGATACTTCTATAAATGCTCTTGTAAGACATTTCCAAATATCCACTGCCCCTCCCCCCCATTTAATTTTTCTCTTTTTTTCCAGAAGAGTGTGCAGGGGAAAGCCAACTGCATGACTTCTTCCACTTCGACTCACCTCTTTCCCAAGAAGGCAAGCATCATAAACTCGAAACACTTATACAGCCCCTCTACCGAGCGTTTGCTTTTCACTGGATATTCTAGGAAAGTTACACAGCAAGGATTGCTAGATGCAGCACTCTCTCACCACTTTAAGGAGTTGTGCTCCCTGCTGGTGTCAGAAGGCACATCAAGTATGCTAACTGTTGGGTGACAACAGACATGAGTTGTGGTCTCCTCAGGCAGATAATAACCGTCGTCAGGTAAGAGGCTTCACCCATCAGGCCAAAAATAATATTCAGAAGTTCCTTCACTTTTATAAAAAAAGTTACAGATATATGTATATTACAGATATAAACACCAAAACAATTTGATACCAAAAAAGTAATCTTCTTCAGCAATAAACCATGTCTTTCAGTTAAACAATGAGTACTATACAGCTTTAGACATAACCAATCTTCCATACTTCCCATCAAGCCTCATTAAATTTTAATTCTAGTGCAGTTTTACCTTCTCAGAAAAAAAAATAATTTTCATAATCCTGTGTTTATGATATTTTGCTTAATCTGTTCTATTTGGTCCTGTTTAAGATGAAAAGGCAGCACTTTTTCACCTCGGTATCCATATTCTCCCACTAAGCGAGAGAACACGCATGGTTCATTGCCTGCAGCTGGGGGAGGTTGGAATCCATAACCAACCAGCTCCCTGGAGTCCAATGTTCTGTCTTCTTGCCACAGAACACATCATTAGCTCAATTGCAAGGAAAGTTTTACGTTGGTAAATTTGTTGCTCACTGGACAAAAAAAAGCCCTGAAGACTAATATATTTCACCAGGACAAGGATTTTTGCCTTGAAATCCAAGAGGAACAGCATTATTTCACTCGACTCGTTTCAACATCATATCTTAATAATATATGTACACCTTGACAAGGTCCTAAAGGATAGAGATAAGAGGGGTTGCTTAGTTTCAGGTCTGCTTTATTCTAAATTGGGTCTAACCCTGATATAGTCTGGAGGCAGATTATCATGTCAAGCCACAATCTTAAATAATGTTCAGAAATTGCTACCAGCTGGCAAGAAATCCATGAAGCTCACTGTTTACCATTTTCTTGCCCATTATAACCAATTCAGGCTTGAAAATGAATATGGTAACAAAATTTCATTCTTCACAAGAGCAGGTTTCCTTAAAAATTAGAATTACTTAGTCTTGCTGCATGAATATGGTGAACACACACAACATAATCACATTAGTCACACACAGGCTCCCTTTTTTTTTTTTGGCCGATTTTATTTAAGATACATATTTTCAGCTCCATATCTTTACCTCCTGCTTCAGCTCTTCAAAATCTCATAACATTAGCATTTGGTAATAGAAAATGTTTTGCACAGGCACCAGGGATACCTTACATAATGAGGTAGTGATTTAAAATAAAGTCTGCCAAAATAGCTACAAAAAATGCAAAAAATCTCGAAGCAAGCATTCTCAGGAGAGCAGAAGAGCAATGAGCTCTGGGGGCTGAAGTTTAAATCTGACAGAGACCAGAAATAAAACAATTTAGTTATGCCTGATAATCATAGGTCCCTTATTACAGCCTACCATGTAAAACATGCCTTATCTTGGCTGTGATCAGGCATGCTACTGAATCCAGAAAGACAGAGCTCTAGAATACTCTGGGATATTTGGCTGTTATGAGTTTCACATCTACAACTGCTCAAAATGCCCTAAATCCACCTTAGAAAAAGCACCATCTGGCTATTACTGACTGCAAATTACCAGCTGTGAAATATTACTATATTAAGAATGTCAGCCAAAACAACAGCTGACCTTTTGTGCAATGGAAATGCAGCACATAAACCTAGCAAGATTTTTATCCAGATTTCAACTTACAAATGAAAGTTACGCTAATTTTGCCTCTTCTCAGAAGGGTGTATTTTCTTCAATACTTCAGAATAAAATGCATGTCTTTATGAAAGCTACCGAAAGATCAATTTTTTTTAAAGCCTTTTTTTTCATTTCATTTTAAAATAAGATCTGAAAGAGGGATAAGTCCTTTGCCAGTTCCTTGAACAGGAAGAGATTTCTCCTTTAATAGCACAGCACCAGTTATTTTCTGAGCACATTTAGTTCCTATGTTTTCTCATTATCGCTGAAATTTAGCAGAGAATTTGCCTTCTATGGTAAGGTCACCCACAAAATGAATGAGGGGAAGGCAGTGGGTGTAATTTTTCTGGATTTTAATAAGGCTTTTGATACTGTCCTTCATAGAATCCATCTGGACAAGTTGTCCGCCTGTGGGTAAGTGGGTTCACAGTGTGCTGGGTGAAGAATTGGCTGAAGGGCACAGCTCAGAGTTGTGGTGAATGGGGCTACATCTGGCTGGTGACGAGTCAGTCACTAGTGCTGTTCCTCAGGGTTCAATTCTAGGGCCAGTTCTGTTCAATATCTTTATCAAGGATCTGGATGCAGGAGTTGAATGCACCATAGGAAGTCTGCTGATGATACCAAACTGGGAGGTGCTGCTGACTCTCCTGAGGGACAAGGTACCTTGCAGAGGGATCTGGAGAGATCGGAGCATTAGGCTATGACTTATGGTATTAAATTTGACAAATTGAAATGCCAAATTCTGCACGTAGGACAGAGTAACACAGGGCACAAGTATGAACTGGGCGAGGACTTGCTAGAGGGCAGCCCTGCAGAAAGGGATCTGGGGGTGCTGGTCGACAGCTGGCTCAACATGAGCCAGCGGTGTGCCCTGGAAGCCAAGAGGACAAGCCACACACTAGGATGCATCAAACACAGCATAACCAGACGGTCAAAAGAGGTGATTATCTCGCTGTATTCAGCATTGGTGCGACCTTACCTTGAATACTGCGTGCAGTTCTGGGCCCCACAATTTAAGAAGGGTGTGAAGGTCTTTGAATGTGTCCAGAGGAGAGCAAGAAAGCTGGTGAAAGGGCTGGAAGGAATGTCCTATGAGGAACAGTTAAGGACTTTGGGCTTGTCTAGTTTGTAGAAAAGGAGGCTGAGGGGTGAACTCGTTGCTCTCTACAGCTTCCTGAGGAGGGGAAGTGGAAAGCGAGGTGCTGATTTATTCTCCCTGGTATTCAGTGACAGGACGCATGGGAATAGTTCAAAGCTGCACTAGGGGAGGTTTACACTGGACATTAGGAAGCATTTCTTTACTGAGAGGGTGGTCAACAACTGCAACAGGTTTCCTAAAGAGGTAGTCGATGCCCCAAGCCTGTCAGTGTTTAAGAGGCATCTGGACAACGCCCTTAACACACTTTAACTTTTAGTCATCCCTGAACTGGTCAAGTAGTTGGAGTAGATGATCATTGTAGGTCCCTTCCAACCGAAATACTCCAAATGTTAACTGATAATCTAGGGGACTGGGAAGGGAGGGGGGGGGAGAGAGAGGCTGTTGGGTTTTTGTTTGTTTTCTCCATTCCTCTGTTGAGTATTTCACACAAGCATAGATAAAATCTTCAAGGGGGAAAAATGTTGTAAATACTAATATTATTTCCTACAGCAGAAAAAACTAATATACATGAAAGCTTGTTTTTTTCTGGCTATATTAGCTTGTCCAATAGAAGATAAAACTCTTTCCCTTCAGACTTTGCCACAATATATTCCTTAGACCCTGACAGGTACGGCAATATTAATATGACATAAATGCAAGAAAAAGAAGGTGATACTGTACAACAGCTTAATATAATAAGCAGACTGGGAAACTCTTGAAGATTTGTCTACAATGAAGAGGACATGAACAGTTATTTAGGATGTTTTGACAAAACATTTACTTTTATCATGCTTTTTATCAACTAAGATTAATTCTTCCATGTGTAGTTCTTCATAGGTAGATTACATTATGAAAAACAGTTGAAAAACCATGATGTTGAATTAATGAACTTGAATGATGAACAAAACTCATGCTACAGTACACGTTTCCTTCTCTGTTCCATAAGTATCAATTAACAATGAACATTAATAAAATATCACAAAGATTATTAATCCATGGAACCAGCTTGGTACTGAGGGCTTAGTACACAGCCGAGTAACCACTCATTAAGTCAACTGCAATAACTGGAAAGTATGCGTGCTCTTTGCCCAACGAAGTGTACAAATGATCTTTTATTCAGATTTAAATGAGTACATTCAGAACGGACTAGAAACATTTGGATAATGGTTCAGATTACTAATGAGAACTCATTTTACTCTGTGATAAAACAATTGCCAAGGTGAGCCCACATTTCGTGCTGGTGTTTCTAAACTCAAAAATGTCATACTACCGGCACGGCTTTTAGTTCAGATGTAACCATGTTTCACCACGTCATCATCTAAGACATGAAGGAACAACATTGCAAAGTTTGGACTTCTGTTGCTGCATAAGGAGACTACGGTCAGTCTTCAGTTACTATCTAACACTGCACATTATCTGAATAGAATCAAAAAGATTGTAAACAAGAACACATCCTAGTAAACATCTAGCCCAAATCCTGTCTCCAAAATGGACATACTATTTAGGAAGATCACGCAGGCCTGGCCACTTTCTGTCATCTCTTCCATTCCCCCAAAGCACCCTGATATAGAGCACTCTTACAAGGGCAGCAGATGGTACACTGAACAGAGCATTTCACAGAACTGTCAATTCAAAATCTCCTTGCTGTGCTATAACTTCCAGTTTTGAGTTTGGCATAATTTAGATATGTTTTAGATTGTTCTCCCCTGAGTTTAATTGTCTACATTAGTTATCTATGTGGAAGATCATCTGCTGTTTTTTTCCTCAGTTCTTTTGGACTTCCTTAACATGAGCACACTTTTTGGCTTACTTCAGAGGCTTCTGTCTATCCTCTGCAAGCTTGGAGGTTTCACTGTTCGCTCTCTTTTCTAGGTCACTACTGAAGTTAAATAAAACCAATCCCAACACTAACCCTGCAGGACTCTGCTGCTGTCTTGTCCCCTCTCCCTTACCCTGAAAAATGATTGCTAAGCCCTACCCTTCCTCTGCTTTAACCAGCTTTCAGGACAGCAAAGGCTTTCCCCCATAGCCGTGTGTCAGAGTTCAATATACTCTGACCAGGTTCTGTTTGATATTCCATTCGTGGAGGGTATAATGTTTAAAACCAAATTTACTTACTTGAAGATATTTGATGCTGCACAGCGTTTCCAGTTTAGCAGAGTGATACAAAATATACTGAAAACACAATAGATGTGTAAGTTACACAGCAAAATACAGCAATTGCAATATATAGTTCAATTGCAATACCAGTGCAATTCCCATCACTGGTCTTGTCTCTAAAATATGCTTCCTGTCATGACACTGGGCATCCCAAGACACTGGGAAGGAATATGTGGGTTGAAACCAGCTGAATACTGTTGCTTTCTGTTTGCTAATTTTAGACTTTATGTTGGGCTGATCCATGTATTCACTCCCCCCATTGTGGTCTGACTAACTCAGGGAGACATTTACACCTCCAGTTAATCCACTCGACCGCTGTGCATCCAAAAAAAGCTCCACCCTTCAGTCTCGAGCGAGGATGGAAGTCAGCCTCTTTGCATCATTCTCTAGGCTTCACGGGCACATCACCCTTGCCGATCTTCACTGACAGTTCTTCCATCACAGAGGTTTATTCATTGAGTCACATTCCAACCCTCGAGGTTTAGTCAGTCACACCAGGGTAACTGACTTTCTTCTTTATATTCACTCTGTTCCCTTTATCCACATTCTTTCTACCACATCCACAGAACAGTTACACAGCTCATTAGTGAGGCAGGTCCTCCCTCTACAGAAGCCATGCTGACTCCCAGACAGCATTTATCCATGTGCTCATATTTTTGTTACAGGTTCTGCCATCTTACCAGAGGTACACACCACCCTCATTGCTCTGCAGCTTAGTGGCTACTTCTAATGCTGGGCTGCAGACCAAGGTCAGTAATTTCACATCTGAATTCCTTCAGAGTCCTCTACTGAATACCGTGCTAGCCTTACTCGATGCAAATTGTCCGTCAGATCTAATATAACCCATATATTTGCTCAAATTGATCTAGCTTCTCTGTTCTGTCTGTTAAAAAGGAGGGGTCACCGGGAATCTCTCCAACACCTACAGCAGCAAAGGCCAATGTAAAGAATTCACCTTACTTCTCTGCTGCACCTCAGACTCTTTGGCCATCAAGCAAGAAGACAAGTTGCTTACCTGGTTCCCTGGTTTTGAAGTATTTAAAAAAACTACTTCATATGAGCTCACACATGGCACCTGCCATGTTTTGTGGTCTTTCCTGTTCTTCTCACTTAGAGATTTCATCCTCACCACTTTTTTTTTTAATGTTGACCCTTCAGTTTTCTGTTTGAACTGCAACTTACTTGGCCTGCTAATAAAAGGGAGCTTTAACAGCCTCCAGATTGCTTGCATTTTCTTGCACTGCTTCTTTTAGGGGGCTTTGTTTGTTTTTGACAATTTTTCTCATTTTCATATAGTTTCTTCTCTTAAAATTGAATATGCTTGCACTGGATTTATTTTGCCTATTGTCTCCTGCTACAACATTAAGCCTAATTGTACTGTGGTAACTACCACAGGGCAGCTCAGAACGGGGTGTTGAGCAGCACTGAATCTAAACCAGAATAGTGTATTTCCTTGCTGTTCTGAGCAATTTGTCTCAGAATCAGCCAGCCACTGCATCTAAAAATGGAATTGACCTCTATGTAGTAGCTGAAATTTCTCACTATTGCTACCTGCCTTAAAATTGTAATTTGACTGATTTTTCTTTTTAACACTGTGTTCATTATCCTTCCTAGTTATGGTCTAAACAGTACAATCAATATTATCTTATTATTAGAATCTGGGAATTCAACCCACAAAGATTCCATAGTGCTTCTTTTTTCCTTTAAAACTTGTACTGTTACACTTTACATATTTTTATACACACAGAGCCATTCCTTTCACCCTCCTGTCTGCTTAAACTACTATGATTCCTGTAAAGTTGGTAGCCTGGTAACACCATGTCCCACTGAATTTCCTCCTAAAATGCCTGCTTGCAGGTGTGACTTAGTACCATATGTTTTAATTCTCCTTTTTCACTTTCTCTTGAGTTTAGGCTAGTATAGAAATACTTCAGAGCTTTTACACTCACTCCATCACTTAATACTGCACAGATTAATAATGCAGTTAGCATTACAGATGAACTAATTTATTTACTTTGTTGTGTGTGCGCTCTTTTTTTCTCTCAGATCTTTCAGGAGTACATTGGACATTCTTCACATCACTTTAAAAGTAGTGATCTTATGTGCTTCTAAGCTTTCCCCAGTTTCTAAGTTTCAATATTTCTCTGTAACCTTTCTAATTCAATGTCAGCAGCCTAACTCTATCATGATTAAGATGTAGCCCATGCTTCCTAAACAGTTTCCTTTAGTCTAGAAAGTTTCTTCAGTCCCTAATAGAAGTAAATCTCACCTTTATATCATGTGCTTATCTTGATATCATTTGCCTCATCTACACATTGAGACTTCAAATCATCTCTGTCTGGCACTTGGGATAAAAAGAGAGATAATCCTATGGAGATCCTGCACCCTGGTCTCTGCTAAGTAGCCAAGTTAGGGTCCTAAGCACCTTTCCTACATCTTTGCGATGCCTACATTGCTTATACCAACACAGACTATAATTACTGTCTATTCCCCCATGTTCCTGAATAGACATTTTCTCATGTGCATTACTTTTGTGCCTAGCACACAAGTTACCTTTGCAGTCCTACTGGATGTCAAAAAACCCCCATGTATCTATGTATTGCTGAATTCCCCCCTACTACCACATGCTTCTTCCTACTTGTGACCACACCTCTGCTGTGTCTTCAGTACACAAGAACACTGATCTCAGCTGGAGCATGAATCTCATCTAAAAGATTCCTTGTTAGTAGAATGCTCTCCATTTTGTAGACTTGGTCCTTTTCTGTGGCACAGGAACTTCTGTAACAGAGGTGAAGCTATCCTGCAGTTTTTTTGTCAGCCATCTGAAAGAGCCTCTCTGTTTCCCTAATTTGCTTAAACTCAGCAAATCCCAGCTAAAGAGCACAAGCTTGTTCACTTGGTACTGATCGATCTTTTCATTGTGTTGAGAAATGCAAAATCTGCCCTGTGGTTCAGTCATCATACACGCTGCGATTTATAACAAACTGGGTAAGCCCTGCTCTGCTGAGGGTCTCCTACCTGCATTTTGAGATTTTTATTATTATTATTGTTATTATTACTATTTTTAAAAATCTTTGTGGATTAATACTTTTTATTATCTCTTTTGATAATGTGATTATGGTTGTTCTCTTAAGATAGCCACCCATAGGTGAGAGAGATGCAAGAGTATAATAAGAAACAAGAGTAAAGAAAGTCATCAACTATGTTTCTCCCTGAATCATGTCAAGGTTTCGATGCTAAAAAACTTCAGACTTAGTTCTCTCCTTACGTCTTGGGAGATGAGCTTTACAGACTTTAGCTAACCTTAGCTGGATATCCAGACAAAAGATTTCACATTAAGACTTGAGCAGCAACCTGCACCCTGTATTGAATATTTATGAGGAAACTGCTGACCAAGATAGCCGTAGCATTGTGTACTTTTTGATGCTCACATTGATTTTCTGTATTTAGAGATACTAGACAAAATAACAAATAAGTCAGCTCAAGTGCCCTGGTAATTAGCTCATTTCAACTCAGGTATATACATGAACACAGTAGGTTATCTGAAGCAGATCAGTAGTCAGATCACATAGAATATACCTACAATGCCTTTGTCCTGGGCCTGATCCAGAGATTTAACTTGTAAGCATCCTTACCTGCTGCTCTAGTGTGCAAATTATCAAGCAGCCATGAACAGCATCTCAGCTGGAGATGGCAACTGACAACACAGTAGCAATAAGAAACAGCTTGTTTGGTTCATCCATCAGTTTAATCTGACTGGGTGAACACTTGTCTACTCCAGCAGCCATTTACCTACAATTCATTGAAAGTATCTGTAGCAGTGATTTTTATGGAAAAGGACTAGCTGCAAATTATAGCAGAGAGACTATTCAAGCAGCTGCTCTTGGTCAGATGTTTCCTACTGCACCCAGGAATCCATTTCTGCTTCTCAGTCCAATGTTTCGCATGGCACAACAAGAATGAATAAAAAAAAAAAAAAAAAGAGACCTCAAGCACATTAGGGAGGACAGACATTTCTCAGGATTTAGGGTTTTCCAAAGAATGAAATTCACCACAGCCTAGGCTTCCTGGCTTAAGAGTACAGCTAGGCAGTGATTTAACCATACAGAAGTGCCTATAGAAAATTCAATAATTACTACAAGCCAGTCCGTGCAGCTTTCTTTCAAGAAAAATGCAGAGAGGTTTTTGCCCCTAGAAGTCCAGAGATTAAGTTTTTCTGTTATTTCCAAATGTAGCTTTAAGTAGGATACTTCAGTAGTCTAGAAGAAAGTTTATAAAGTCTGGGGCAGATATGATGAAGGCATATATGATGTGTTCTGATTCTCCACGGAAAGCTTGTGAAGGAGTTGGCTAAACCAGAAGTACAGTGGCAATAGAAAGGGTGATTAATTAACATTTAAGATTTTGAAGCCAATTCATGAGTTAAATCTACTTTCCACTCTATTATTCTATTCTCCATTTTATTTCATTGCTTTGATATCTTAAAAAAGGAAAAGAAAATACCACATAAAAGTTTTATTAAAATTATCTGAACAAACTTTATTAATGTTTTCCTCGACTAAAAGCCTAACCAGTAATAAAAAGAAGTTTCAGTAAACCAACACATTTGCTATTTCTTCTATTAAACTACCTAAAATCTTTTTTAAAAAAATACATTAAAAGTATTTATTTTGAGAAAAAATACCTTTGAAAAGAAATATATTTAAACAAACAAGCAAAAAAGTGCTGATCATTGTATATTTGTCACTATGTACAAGAGAATGAGAAGCCTGATTGTAGGAAAGTCTATGAGAACAGGTGGTCAACATAAAACAATAATTTTAAATAGTCAAGTAGTATACAAATATTTATAAATGTCCTCTCTTTTGTGGGTCAGTTTCATGATCTCTGCCTGTTGAGAGTAGCCATTGTCGGGACAAATGTAGAAGGATATAATTTTTTAATAGCTTGAGTGCTCTACAACTGCTATCAAAAATAAAGAAAACAATTGGTTATGTACTTTTTCTGTTTTGCTCTAGAAGACTTGACTAGTTACTACTGTATCCTGACTTAACAAAGAGAATAGACACGAAGTTTTGCTTTAATATATAGATCTTATCGTGGAGATGCTTGAAAGGTAAATCAGGACTTTGCATAACTGTGGGACACAACTGCAGAACATCAGGAATAACCTATACAGTACCTGCATTCAAAAGCCCTAGAAAGACTTCTTTGTAGCACTAAGAACTGAGCACTACAACAGATATTAAACCTGGATCCTATAACAAGCACTTGCAAACAATTTGATCCTTTGTTCATCTTTCTGACTCTTTTCTCATTACCATCTCTCTATTTGCTATCCCTTCCCAACATTTCTTCCTACTTGTAGACTGTGAACTAAGCCAGGGCAGCAAAGGACAGTAAAGTGAAAGTCCTCTCTCCCACTCCATCACAGTCCTAGTGCTTGCCCCATTCACTGTAGTTTGATTTTCTGAGCACAGCTCACTCCAAACTGACTTGATCATTTGATTCTCTCAGTTGCCAGGATCCAGAAACTACTGACATTCACCCTTTTATCTTCTTTATCTATTTCATATTTACCGCTTTTTTCCTCACACAAGGTTGTTGTAGCTTGCTACAATTTAGTTTATATTTCTCTCTCTGCGTATTTCTCTGCTACACCTTTCTATTCCAAGCTAGCTAATGCATCCCACAGTTTTTCCACTGGAATAGAAAACTGTAGAATCAAACAGAACAGCAGTTGCTGTGATATCTGTGCTAAAGACATCAAACAGCAATCACAAGCGCCCTCTTTTACCTCATTTAAGTTTTGTAAGTAGAAACAGAAAAGTGTCAATGTGGTTATGGAAAACTTCTATGCTATCGGCAGAAAGACTGAAAGACATCTCTGATATGAGTCAGCATACTTATCTTGTCCCTATATGAACTCTTTCAGTCACAGTATAATTAGCACACTTTTTGTATGCTTTCTTTTTTTCTTTGTAAGTGGGACAAAGAAATATGTTTTCTAATGTAAAGGGATATGATTTCATTTAATTAAAACATTATAAACATCATCTGTAACATTAAAACCTCTTTCAGCATTTAAGAAAGAATTAAGATGAGATCATCTTGCAAACTGTCTCCTTTAAGTTGTTTCTTAAACAGAGACGAGAGTTGAAATAAAACTTTTGAAAGACAACATAACAATAACTGCTCTGATTCTTCAACATTTTACTTGCAGACTGAAAGCCTGCAGGAAGGAACAAGCCTAGAAGCAACGCTAGGAATGTAGTTTCTGCCAGACAGGAAGAGGAAGCCATTAATAAGTATGGAATTTGCTACTAATACATAAGTTTCTACCAGATTCCCTTTTGAGAGATAAATAATCCAAAACTCATCCTAAAATTAAAAGCCGTATCTGAATTGGGAAGAGGGAAAAGGACTAAGGTACATTATGAGGGATAACAAAAGGAGTAGTATGACTATCTAGTGGCTAGTGCTAGGTTGTTTGGTTGGATTTTTTTTTTTTTGTTGGGGGTTTTTATTTGTTTGGAGTTTTGTTTGTCTTTTTTAATGCAGCAATAGTGTGCTTAAGGCAGTGACACAACTAGAAGCCAAAGATCTCCCAAGTCAGGACTCATTGTTCCCTCTCTGGCCAACAAACACTAAATCCTCATTAAGACATAGCACATACCAATGCTTGAAGCCATAATCTATTGATATAAAATAACAAAAAGACAGTATTGCTTGCATTTTGATCATGCCTTCAAACAGATCCAACCCAACAGAACATTTGTGTCAAGAGAAGCAAATTCTTGCAAAAGATAATTATGTAAAAAGCTTCAACACATTTCACGTTAGTGCTTATTATTTTATCTTAATCTTAAGTACTACTGCAATTAAAATTTCATTATCAGCTATCAATTGACCCATCCCCTGAACATTCTGTAATAATTAAAGAATATCACTCCTCCTCCGCTTTGCCCTCTTCTCTTGAGTTGCATAAACATGCTATATGCCTATTTAAAACTGAAATGCCTAATGGGAGCAATTAAAATTTTACATATCAAACATTTCACAAAAAAATCCAAAACAGCAATCAAAAAAGCAACCAACGAACCTCCTTTCTACCCCTTTTTATATAGTTTTCTTCTAAATTCAATAGCAAAGCCTGGGACGCACGCAGGAAATCAATTAATTTGCTACTGCCTCTTTGCAGGGATTCATTAGCAGACAAAGGAAAAATAGCAGCAGGTATAGGACATACATTTGCTGCCTGAATCCCTAACCAGAGGAATTAGAGCTGACAAAGAAAAATCAGCTTTTAGCTGGGTTTTCCTATTGGCTTTCTATTCTTGCCTAGCTAACTTTAATAATAGCCAACAAATAGGAAAACGAAACAGCAGGAGAGGATATTCCCGCAAGTCAAACCAGTCTCCACTGAAGTAGTAGACACTGCCTGACCCAATCCCAAACATCAGAATGCTGATGTTTTATTTTTCCATCCTTGAGCTAAGTTAAAAGTCCAATCCAAACTATACGGCATATCAAAAAGATTAGTTATGTCTAATCTCTTCTGTTGATGAAGTATGAGGAATAACCTGATATCAGACTAACTTTCGTAAATGTGAGTTCTGATTACTTTAAGTTTCATCCTTCAAATATAGTTGTCAACCCAGCCTCAGGTTGTTACAATTCTTAAAATAACTGAAGAATCCTGAAAACCTGTCAAACAAAGAAATCTGAGTGCCCTTCACAATTCAGTCAGACTCCTCAGTGACTCTTGTATAGCTGAAGTCTCCTGTGGCAGTTGTTTGAAATCTGGTATAACAAGTATCTATTTTGGAAAATGCAATCGGTGTTCAAAGTTGAGGTTTTACCGAGCAGAGAAAGAAAGAGTAAACAAAAAGTAAATCCCAAAACCCTCAATTATGATCTTAACACACAGAATAGTTTATCATTTTAACTTGACTTTAACAGTAACAGGAAGAAAAATAAAAGAAGAGATAACTGTTTTCTTAGCAGAAGGAAAAGTTTGAGTGACTGCATACAAGGAAATTAAAAAAAAAAATTTGAATTAAGAATGATTCAAAACTAGCAGAGGCTAACTCAAAATCATATCCTACCGAAACTGCTCAAAAACTTATAGGTATTTTAACACAAGGGATATTCCCACTGCTAGTGAGTGAGGAGCTTTTGAGATGCTATGAGGATATCTTCCCTGCTCTAGGAAAGGGAGAGGTCTTGGCTAGGAGAAACTGAGACAACATATGCCAAATATTCTTCTTTGCTATCCAGCAAGGGGTGACTGACACCATCTGTTCCACGCTCTCCTCTTTCTTTCATGCACAGACGTACAAACAATGATGGATTACATGGTATTTCGAATTCAAGTCTGCATCTGGATTCAGATTAAGTTTCTTTTCTTCCTTGCCTCTGAGCATATTAAATATTGTGGGTGGTATGCCAACAAGTGACCAACTATTAGTCAACCTATAGGGATAGGTTATCTCTTTGATATAGTATCTTCCAGCAGCTCCCTATTTCAAAACTGTATTTCAGTTGCTTGGTTATTTTTGCTTAAAAGAAGGTCCTTCACTAATTTCTTGTTTGGATGTCAAGGAAGGATATTTGAGATAAAGCTGCTATCAATTTGAATTTAAGTTTGGAAAACTGTACAGAACTAGTAGAACTAATAGAAAGGAGTGCAGCTTCTTAGACTAGAACACCTGAAGAGGAAACCATTAATTCTCTGTATATCCACCACTAGGACGTTGTTGTACTTTGTAGTAAGGACTTAATGACACCACAGAGTTAGCATCAGTTAAAATCTTCAGCGAAACAATCTGCTGGTTATTTCTGGTTGGTCCGATCCAGATAGAAACTACTTACTGCATTACCTTTGGCTTCTACAGTTAGTTTCATTACATTGCCAATATCTGCATTTGTGTTTTCAATAAATATAGCTACCATGCTATCTGTCCTCTTAATGAGGTTCACTAGACAGCATTTGTATCCCATTTTCAGTTTGTTTTTTAACTGTGCTAATGTTTCCATTGTTCTGGTGAGATTTTTTCTGTGTTGGCAATGTGCCTCAGAAAAGGTATTTTAGAAAGCTTAAGCCAAAAATCAGTCAGTCATGTCCAAGAATGAAAATGGGTGCAACTATTAATTTTTCTCATTTAAAAAAAGTCTGTTCAAGTGTGCAGCTGAGAGTCTTTAGCATCTCTGCACATCTGTGCAGAAAATAAAAATCTATCCAATGGAAAAATAAAAAGAATCCAACAACATTAGATATCAGATTATCATAGATTGTATCATAATGTATACACATTAACAGGAGATAATTATGATTATTTGCATAATGCAATATCACTTCTTAGATTTTTCTGGCCTTTTACTGCTTGGCTTAGCAACTTTGCTGTTCTTTTGCATACAGTTTATTTCTAGTAATTACCCTCTGCTACAAAAATGTTAGGCTTTAGGGTTGATTCCATTTGGATTGGAAATTGTGCAAAAAAATTTTAACAGAGTTATTCTCAGAGTAATTCATTTATTTACTGACACATACTCAAAGTCCCATGTCTCTCAATAGCAGAATAAACACGCAGAATGAATGGATTCAAAAGGCTCCCATGTCAACCTTTTTCCTCCTTCAGCTAGGTACACAGTTTTCTGCCTCTTCATCTGCTTCTTTAAAAAAAAAAAATAAAATCCATAATCCTCAATTTTCTTTCAACTTCCATGTAGTTTATTACGCTGAAAATCATTCTCTGGTCACTTGTGCTTTGTATATACCCAGTTCATGAAACTGGAAGGTCATAATTTGTAGATCTTACAAACAAAATCTGCATTTTTGTAGACAATTTTTAGTAATCTATTTAAAAACCAGCTGGTACTTCCAAGGGTTTCAGCTGCAAATGGATGAATTTTCACTGGACACACAAGAAGTTCGCTTTGAAAAACGGGGTCTTTTAAGAGGTCTCAGGATGAGCCTTGAAATTAACCTGTTCTTTTTGAAAAAACTTGCCTGCATATGATAGCCTTCAAAGTCTTTGTTACAGTACTAATTCCAACATAGTTTTGGAAATTTAGAATGCCATGAGTTGGAGCACTGGAAGACCCAGAAAGATTCATTACAAATCCAGAAAGGTTTCTCAGACATCATGTGCCCTTACCTTTGTGGGAGGCATACATGAAGATTAACAAGAAAATAACACTTTGCCATCTCAGCTGGCAGCAGGGAGCAGACTAATGGTTAAAGTGAGCATCAGATGTGGTTTTGAAAGGGAAGATGAGAACTGAATTGGTACTTCAGGAAGCAGAAACAAGGGATTTAGCAACAAGTTAGCATTTGTCAAATTCAGTTCTTTCCCCTGCCTGAAGAATAAAATGCAAAATAACACTTAAGCTACTTGAAAAATTCTAGTTTTCCTGATAAATCACATACCTAGACAAATAATTGATTCATTGAAATAAAATATGTCTTTTTTTTTTCCTATTGGTCTAATATTTTATTTTATAGTCTTGGTAACATTTTCAGGTGTGTAGTTACTGCAGAAGGATTACAAATTTAAGCCATAACTGAAAACTTTTCACTGGGAACCAAGGCCAGGAGGAACACTTCTGACTACCAGGGAGCAGGCCAGAGCTTGGAATCTTGAGCTCCTCCAGCAGTAAGCATAGACTTCACTCTTCTATACAAAGGGAATAGTGAACAAAGGTTCACAACTGGAGCTATCTTGTTACCAAGATTTTTATTTCCTAATCCTCTCATCACCTACCTGTCTGGATTATAAAAACGTAATCAATTCTCCATATTATTTTTCCCTGTTTGTTCCTGGTGGCAATGCCTGAATAGTTTGGTAGGTTATAGGCATAGAAGGCGGCTCAAGAACAGCATTTTTTAGGTCCCACTCAACATACATATTTCTGCCCATAATTCATCTGTGCTTCATTGCTACATGACCACCTGATCTCAGTGCAGTTGGAACTTATACACCACAGGCACCCTTGCTGTTGTTGCTCATGACAGCAGACCCCTTAAAAAGGGTCATTCAGCCGACTTGTTTCAACTACATCTCCTACATAATGTCTCTACAAGACACCATACCTGGTGGCAGACTTCGCAGAGCACATACATCTATAGCTAACCGCCTACAAAGTGATCCAAAGCCATGCTGTGGAATGGAACTGACTCAGGCTTTCTTCCTGACACAGCTTGTTTCTTGCATGGTAGCCCGTGGATGCAGATAAGCAGGCCAAATGTTGCATAAGGTTCAGCCATAACACAAGTTGTTCTGGAAGTTTTAACTATAACACAGAGGCTGAGCAATTAGCTCAGAAGTAGCACAGTGAGAATAAGAGAAGAGAAAAACGGTGGGGGGGGAAAGAGGGATGGAAATATAGATATCCTCAGATATGCAGGAACAGAACAGGAGGTATTCAAAACATATGTCTGAATTACAACTAAAGAAAGCAATAATACCTTTAGAACTTGAAGTCATGATTTTCACACATCTGGAGAGGTAGAGCAGACTTCTGTAGCTAGATTTCAGCTCCATGTATTTTCTATGATAAGGTCAATTACAGCAACCAAGTAAATTATTTATTATGTATATTTATGGGAGCATTTGACAAGAGAAAAAGAACATTAAGTCCACTCTGAAATGCACATGTATACAAATCTATCTCAAGTACTTCAAAGGTTGTTAGAACACCATATAAACAAGCCTTGCCAAGGAACCACTCCCCTAGCTAGAGCTGAACAGCTGTGGTTTTGTTGCCACAGAGAGACATGAGTGAACTCCTAGCAGCAGATTACCCATGTTACCTATCAATCAGTCACTTTCCATGAGTTTGAACAAAAGCGCTGGATCTTGTTGTCACAGCATTGTTCCACTCTGTCAAACTACGCTTTCTGATCCAAGACCTGTGCAATGGAACAATATGAAACTGCAGCAATGAGGGTATTTTTTGCAAAAATTACTTGCTTGACATAAACAGACCTGTACATCAAGCCACATGCAGTATCTGTCTTTCTCCCCTTTCCCCAGAGGATTTAACCTTTACTTAAATTCTATTTTCCCACTGCAACACATCACCAAAATGCAGAAGTCAATTACCTAATGCCACACACTCTTCATACAGGACACAGGATCACAAAGGAAGTGTTCAGAAATTCAAAAACACCAGACAGCTTTTAATGCTTATTTCCTTTCTGTGTGTATGTTATGACTCCATTTTCAGTTACAAACTACTTATTTTTCACAAGACCCCTGCTTAAATCAGAAGCTCGGAAAGGACAGCAAATGCTCCCTGGTTGACTAGTGAATGTTTACTTCCTATTCATCACTCACTTTGTGACCTCAAACTTTATTTACTGCTTACTGTTCAGGCTCTGCTATGAAGACAGAATTGTTAATTCCCTTAGTAGATTTTTCTATAGCTCTCATTATTCTGGCATCCAAATATTTCACAAAAAACAGTAATGGCTACAAAAACTCATGAAATGAAAAAATATTTATTACATTTTACAGGCATTGAACTGAGAAAAAGAAAAAGTAAGATGTGTAGAACTTGAGACACGTAGAACCAGATTTTTCAGAGTAACTGATTTTGGGTAACTACTCATATGTTTATAGAACACTGGGTCTCAGCTCTCCATACAGTTAATTTGAACAGTCTTATCTCCAGCCCTTGCAACTATTCTACCATTACATGAAGACCAGCTTTATTATTCCAATGGACTTTCTGTATGGAAAAGTAATTGCAGAAGATTGCATCTGATTCTTATGGTTATTTTCTCTGTAGGTTCTCAAGTGATTAATAAAATATCTGACCTTATAGGACAGCCTCTCACTGGAAGCACTGGTTTATGCTTTTCATCCTAAATTTTATCAGCCACCTATTTCCACAGATCCTGCAAACCCTAAGAGTTCCATCCTGACAGCAAGTTTAATTGACGCTAACTGAATGTTTGAGGACTTCCTGAACGTTTTAGGAAGCTGAGTTTTAAAAATTCAAGAAGTACCTTGAAGAAGAAAAGGAAAAAGGAAAAAAAGGAAAGTAACTTTATTAATTTGAAGTATTCACGCTTCTCACTCAGCCTCCTGAAGAAAAGGGGGCATAAAAGAGGGAAGCTAAATATAGCATAATAATAATTTAGAAGCAGCTAAGCACTGCTGCTGAACGGCAGGCAGAACTAACACACACAACTTCAGTGGATTAATATTACTAAAAGATTGCTTTTATTCCCCAAAAGGAATAGCCAAAGACAGTTTTATATCAAGATATTCTTCATTCCCCCCCCAACTCCTAAAAGAAGGCATGCCTGAGAAGAGTTACATCAAGCGTACTGCTACCTTAGTGAATAGACAAAACTCAGATGTCACCTACTAGATTCTTTCACCAGTTTCTCCTCTTCCTTCATTTTACAGCTAGTTTTAGTTCTTCAGTTGCAATTAGTACGTAGATGCCTTACACCCAGTTCATCAGGACTCACTTAATGTAAATAAGTTATCTCACTTAAATTAATTGTCTAAACTGTACATAATAAAGAGCTGTCAGATTCAAACACCTTCTTCAAGACAGGGTAAGTCAACATTAGAATTGCATACTCATTGTCTACACAGCCTAGATATGTAGGCTTCACGCTTGGAACACTGGAGACAGCAGAGATGAACGTGCCAACTTCTTTTCAATGCATAAACAATCAGACCTAAATTATTAGCAACTATATTTCTAGTCAAAAAGCCCAACTAAAAAATGCAGACATACTCAGAACTATAAAATGAACAAGCCCTCTTTAATCCAGGCAACTTGAGAAAATATTAACAGCCCCTGGTTAAATTTTCACAAAGCTTTCATAGGAGATGCCCATTTTGAAAGAACAGCTGTTCCTGGACGTGAACCTCGCCACAAACAACTCTTTTCCCCCACCTTTTACACTAACGAACCTTTTCTTCTGCTCGCCAAGTCACTCCTCTCTAGCCTCCTTAAACTGAAGGAGAAAAATACCAATAACAGTAGAGAAATCCTTTAGTCACTGCAGCAGTAGCAAATATAAAGATTTCCAGGAGGCTGGTCTGAGCAAAGGCCTGTTAAAAGCAGGACAACAGCATAGGTGTGCCAGTAGCAGAGCTAATGAGCAGCACATGTTTTCAGTTAAACCCCTTAATTTAAAGCTTCTTCTGAGCCAGGAAAATGTTGGGAATGAACATAACAGGTAATCAGTAACCCTCAGAAATCAAGACTTGAAGTCAATTTTACTGCCAGTCCAGTAATTACTGGGTGTCTTTTATTTATTTCATGGAGAAAAAAGAGATACTTTTATAGTCACATATAGTCACATATAGTCACAAATCTAGAATGAATTTCTGAGAGTAACAACAAGATGAAGAAAGGGTTTGAATTGTTGTATATAGTCATACTGCTTTACCTTATACTAAATCTCATTAACTTGCTTTACCTAGCTGCTGAGAATAGCATTAGGATAATAGTTGGAGACTGAATAAAGCTTATCTTCTATGCACCTGTTAATTGTTACATCTCAGACTTAACCCATGCCATCAAGTTCCATGCCAAAGTGATTACAAGCTCAGTCAGGTGATCAGAAGATATTTGGTCCTGTTCCACTTGTGCACAAACAGCTAAAGGTCTAGCAGCTTTCAGTCCTCTTAGCTCCTCACTTTGCACTCTTACGCTGCAGCTTCTCATAATGAAGGGAAAGCATGTAGGCAACCCACTGTGATAGAGACCATTAAACAGTAATTAACAGGCAACTGCTTCCAGCCCCTTCTTCTGCTGTGTCCTTTTAGAAAGGGGGAGGAAAGGATGGAGGACAGACTGATGAAAAAACAGGAAAGCACAGAGACAGGACAGGAAAACAGGGACAAAGAAAGTCCTGAGCCTTCCTACAACAAGAGGAAGCATCCCCATTTATCTGTCACCTTGTCCGAAGCATCTCTGCCCTTCCTTACAGGCTTTGACAGGACAGAATTAAAGCCTTTTCCTAAAAACACCAGAAATGTTTCTACAAAGGAACAGGAGATTTTGGAAGAAGCCCTCCACACGATGGAAGGAACATTTTGCGCCTGAAAACATCTGTATACCTTGCTACTCCTAGCTTTCCTCACTACTGCCAAGTGGAAGGAACGGTGAGAGTCGTATTGCAACAAGAGGAGCCTCTTGCGCACATGAGAAACCTCGGCCTGATCTGAAGAGGAGCCTCAGGAAGACCCTGCTCACCGCTCCTGGTCTGCAGGCGCTTGCTGCCTCCTGCTGCCCAGCCTTCGGGATGGCTTTCTAATTTACGGAAGGGTGGCAAATTTCCAAGGAATGCAGGGATAAATTTAGCATCTAGGGTCAAAATGGACCACAAATTACAGGGATTAACACCCAAGCTGTTAACGCAATGTGCTCAGATATTGAATATGATGGTTGAAGAGGTCAAATTGATGCTTGAATGGGTTTCTTGAACTCGGATTCTGCTAGAATGGAGGCTACAAATGCAGTTCTCTCCAGCCTCTGGTTGCTTGACACTCAGGAGATCCCATGGCATGCTATGGTGCTTCCCTGGCTGTGTTAAGTGCATTAGGAACTAGAAGAATCACGGTGCTCTAATCAGGCAGAGATGTTGGCAGAGCTGCACTTTGTTTCATCAGAATTCCCCCTGTTGTTCCTTGATTAAAGGGAGCACTTGAAATGTACCAAAAGTAGTTGCATTTCTGGGGCAGAGAAATGCAGGTAACAAGCTGACGATAAGCTTGTTTCATAAATACCTACACACTGTTTTGAAAAGTCTAGTAGATTTTAAAGATCCTGATTAAGCAAAGACTGCCTTTTCATCAATAGCTGCTCTGTTGATAAAGATGTAGTTGTTCCTTGATTGCTGTCTGAATTGTTTTTCTCTTTTGCTAATATTTTTATTAGAAATTAACTTCTGCAAATCCCCTGCAGTTGTCTGGTTTTGTCCATAGAAAAAGACTGTTTTTTAAAATGGGAGAGAGATGACTCTGTATAGAAAGTGTGCCAAACTCTTTCTCTAGCTTTAATTTTTACATAAACATGTTTGTAGAAAGATGGATTGCTTTTTATGGGATAGTTTTAAAGTATATTAAATGCCATAAATCTTTGTCTGTAGAGATAACATTCAGAAGAAATAGATAATAAATGAATAGATTTTATTAATGTGGAGAAGTTTAAAACAGTCATGACAAAAAGTCTTTTAGAAGTTGCTGCAAATGAAATGTTCATGCTGTACTTTTCTCCTGACCCCCCTACCACACACCCAATCCTCATTCAACCATCTTTATTAGAAATGGAAAGGTTTACTGTACGCACAACAGAGGATTTTCAGATATTAAATTTTCTTGCACAGTTTTAGATTTTTGGTTATCCCATTTGGTCATCTGCCAGACTGCTTAGTGCACGTGTTGCTCTAGCTAAATAAATGGATAATGTCCAATGGCTTTAGCTATCAGACTGAAGATCAATGCTCTTAAAAAGCTGTCAGGTAAACAATGAAACACTTTGGCAGAAAACACAAACGCCTACAGAAAATGGGACTAGTGCATAAATCATGCATGCAAGCAAACAACAAATCAGATGGCTATGCATTCTAATGAACAAAGACAGTGGCAATTCTAAAACTGTTATAGTCTTACAGTCTTTAGCTGGGAACTAATGAACAAAAAACAGACTTTGGTACAAAAAGTATAAATATAACCCAGACTGGCACCACTGGCAATGAACTCCTCTTGCTGAAGGGCCTGGGAGGGTGATGACTTGCTGCATCATCTCCACCTTTCTGCTTGAGGAAGACAGAGATTGTAAACCTCTGGACCCAAAAAGAGTTAGCTTAACACCAGAGAAAAGGGATAGATACTAGGAATATTTTTGGTACAACAGTGTTAGGTGGTATGAGGCCTTTGAACTTGTACAAATGTTACAATTATTGTAACTGCACTCGTGATAATAAGTTTGCTGTACTTATTAGGCTGTTAAAAATAATTAGAGAAACACTAAATCCTTAGTTCTACATGTACAGCGTGTTCCCTTTCGCCTATAAGATTTTTGAGTATAACAGCTCGAGCTGGCCTAAATCCATGCTACTGCTGAAAGATTAATTACCTTCCCCTTAAAAAATATAAATACTACTATTACTACTACTACTACTACTACTATTTCCAGTCATATTCGGTCTATGACTAAGCAGTCGTACTCACTGCTGCTAGAGAAAAGAAGACATCAGGGAGAAAGGATGCAGAACCATTCCTTGCATGGCAAAACATGTTTGCGATGAGCTTAAGCCCACGTCTGAAACCTCAGTGTTTGTGGCTTCTTCAAGTGTTTTTCTGTAAACTGCATATTCTTGTGAAAAATTCATAAAAACTCATGACATCTTTCCAAAAGGTAAAATAAAGGCACTTATCCACTGCTGAATGGTGTTGGAGGGGGCTTTCGCAGGATGTTTTTGTGTTTGTATTTCCTCTTCATTTCTGATTTCTCTTCCATTTACCACAGCCACATAGTAAAAATCTTAGATAATATAGAGACATACACAATACAAAAGTCCAAGTTCAACACATTGCATAGTCCTTCATTAAAACAAAAGTCTTTATTCCAAAATATTTTAGGGTTATCTATAGCTGTATTGTAATTAATCAAATGCTATACAGTAAACAGAAAGCCACCGAGAGTCCAATGACAAACATGGTGTAAGTTTTATGCATAAAATGCACAAAATAAACAGCATTGTCAATAATAATCATTATAATTCAGTGAGTGGACCATAATAAAACATAAATTCTTCACTTACAAACACTCCTGCCTCAAAAGTAAAGAAAATGGATACAAAGGGTTTTAGTTTAACGTAGATATTAAAAACGCTAGTTAAGCATCTTTACTGTCCTTCAAATAATCCACACGGAGGTATTGCTAATGGTACTAAAGTTACTCTTCTCATATAAAAGAGGATGATGCTTTGGGGTCAGAACTTCAAGCAGTGATCATTTTTCAGTCTTTCTGCCTACTGAAAATCAGAGAGTTTGTTCTCCCAGTCCTGCACCAGACAGTAGTTGCACAGAAACAAAACCACTTACTGACGTGCACAGGTGGATTTACTTCTCAGAGGAGACATGGTAAACAAGGAGAGAAGAAATAGGGGGAGTCTGGTATTCTCCTCTGCTTTACCCTGACGAAAGTCAAGGATAGGGCCAGGAAACATATCTGAGACTGATCATTTGGAAGATTTATCTGCATCTTCAGTTCAGACAGAGCTTTTAAGCTAGCGGTTTCTACTTGATTCCCCTAGCTTGGGGATTTGGGAAGGAAGCATCGTGAATATCTGCAAGTTCTAGAAATCCTGTGGAAGCAGACAGGCCAGCTGTAGAGTGAAAGTGTGTGGGTGTGCTAGAGAGGTACAAAAGCACACAGTATTTTGCATAGATCTTATGAAAGCACTGAAAAGAGTCTGGCCCTGCCCTCTTGATACCCACCCTTAAGATCTTTATAAGCATTTAGAAGGTCCCCTCTCAGCCTTCTCCAGGCTAAACAAGCCCCGTTCCCTCAGCCTTTCCTCATAGGAAAGATGCTCCAGTCCCCTCATCATCTTCGTAGCCTTCCTCTGGACTCTCTCCAGTAGTTCCTTGTCTCTCTTGAACTGGGAAGCTCAAAACTGGACGCAGTATTCCAGATGGGGCCGTACTAGGACAGAATAGAGGGGGAGGAGAACCTCCTTCGTTCTGCTGGCCATTATTCTAGCCTGACCTCAGGTTAGAGGAACTGGCAGTTACAAATATTAAAAGTTTTCTTAGTGGCAAGAAATAGCATTTGAACACTGAAAAAAAAATATTAGAAATGATTCCCATATCCTTCCACAAACAAACATCACCCAAGCCACTGCTGCTGTGTGGTTGTTCCAGTCCTTGTGCCAGTGTTATTGGCAAAGTTCACACAGCGGTCTGGAAATCTTTAGAAAGAAATGCCACATGAAGAGCAACATTATTATTACTATTATGCTTTGTTTGGGAGGTTTGAGCTCTTTTTGTTTATTCTGTTATTTGATTTTTGAAAACCTCAGTTGCATGTGTACAGAGCATTGAAAAGATACCAAACAATCCACTTATTATGTTATTTATTATCACTGACCAGAGACAGATACAACTTTTTCAAGAAAATAACTCATTACCTTAAATAACAGTATGACTAACATTTATTCAGAAGAGCCAGTAAGAAAATGAAGCTTTTGAATTATTTTCCTTTTAAATACAGAACAGAATTAAGCTTTTGTACTGCAGACAAAAGTACTTTTATTACCTGACCACCTAAGTGGCTAGCCTTCTACACTATACCATAATTATTTTTCTGGGATGCAAGTGACACACAATATTGTAAACTTTAGTGTTTCTACTACTGACAATGTTAATGCAGAATAACAAAGACATTTTTAATAATAAAGGTAATTGTAAAACACTTACAACCAGCTAAGAGTTTAGAAAAGGTTATTCAATAAGTATACAAAAAATGCATAGCATTGGCTATGCCAAGAAAAAATGAGTGCTGAACTGCAAAATAAATGAGAGTGACAGACAGTAGATACTTAGATCCAAACTCGTATCACTGCAGATATACCACTTTAACATGAGATAATTCTTATGTTTGAGAGACTGAGAAATGGAAGTTTCACTGAGATGAGAATTTTTTACATGCAACTCAACATTTTCCAATGCTTCTCTGAAACAATCTTGCTGGGAGTTTGGTTACTTTGATCCTAGGCATGTTCACAGTGAAATCGGGGTAAAAAAACTCTATGGGTAAAATCACAGTGGTTTTTTTTAATTACTTGCTGACATCCGTAGCAAAACAAATTACTTTTCTCTGGACCTACCTATAGGTAGCAGCTGCAATTTTACACCTTTTTAAGTGCAGAAGCTAAATGAATAATCCCACTCAATTTATCATAGAGCTAAAATGCTGCAAGTTGACCCCAGTTCAACAAAACAGTTCAGTACAAGCTAAAATTGACGTTCAGTAAAGCATTTAAGTACACATTAATCACCAAAGATGTAAATAAATTCAAGCATAAACTTCTAAGCCTGTGTCTGAGCATTGTCTTTGCAAAGATATTTAGATGCCAAAATAAGAATATAAACATCTTTTGAGATTTTCAGAAATGACTAAGTTGGAGAAATAATTCCCAGTTAAATTCCAGAAGTAATTTGCACCTGAGTCATAACTAAGTTAATTACTAGCTATCTTGCACTTTACAAAGCTAAGCCATGGGATCAAAATATAGACCCTTGACCTGCATTTCTGGTACTAGTGAAAGTAAAATAGGTAATCATTATTCTGCTTGTAAATATCTGAGTATTTTGTGTAAAGAATTGTGTGCTGTGTACAACAAATACATTGCTATGATGCCATGGATCTTTGTTCTTGAAGACGTCTTTATTGTTTGGGTGTACCTGATGATATTCTTTCTAATGTTTGTGTGGAAGGGATTTGTGGAGCTCAAATTTTTATTCTACAAACTCAACAATATCCAGAAAGTTAAAAGTTAAATCTTAATCTTAGGTGATTTAACCTAATTTAAAAGTTAATCTTAGGTGAAAGTTTAAGAAAAGAGCAGGGATAGTTAACTAGTAAGTGACATCTTTGTGAGTTTTAAATACCTTCCATCAGTAGAATACAAAGGCCACATGATTTAAGTAGGTTTTCCTTTGGTGTTACACCCATAATGAAACACAAAGTGCTCCTTGTATCTTTCCATGTCGAAAAATATTCATTCTGCAAGATGCTCAGGTCAAAAAAGCATCACAGTATACAAAAGCCATATGGACATAGGAGGATTCTAGAAGTTATTTTAAAGAATATGGCTTGTCCAAATATCTTCTAAGGATACAACTTTTTCAAAAATTGTAGAAAGTAATAATTGTCAGAAGAAAGTTTGTTGACCAAAATACTATTGTTTTCATCAAGGAAAAAAAAGAAGGGGAAGCGGAAATAAGGGAATTCAATATACAATTAAAAATTCATCACTACTTGTGTAGTCCTATAGCATTTATTTCAGGAATATGATTAAACCTTACAGTAAATAAGTACTTACAGTAAGTAAATTTCGTACCTCCTTCCATCATATCTGCTTTTTTTCTGCTGAATTATCTTCCTGTTGTGAATACTGAGATACACCTAGTAGTAGAAAGGATAAAGTTTGTCCCAACAACACAGATGAAACAAGTCTATTTCAACAGTACCTTGAAGAAAAACATTTCAAGAAGAAAATATTGGAGAAAATATCTTGAAAAAGAAAGAATGTAGCGATATTTAAAAGTGAAGGAGAGTAAACAGGGGTAACAGAAAAATGATGACAGAATGTCAAAAAGCAAATACTAGATAATAGCTTAAGAATGTAGGAACCTAAAGCAAGAGGAGGCAGAGATATCCATTAGGAATCATAGAAATAGTTAGAAAAGAACAGTGATAGCCATAAAAAATAATGTTTATTGGGAGATAAATTGAGAAGAGTTGGAGTCAAAGAAGATAAAAATCAACCAAACAACAAAACCCACAAAAAACCTAAACCCCAAAAGCAAAGCTCACAACAAAAATAGAGAAGAGAAATGACACTGTAGAATACTTAATAGAGTGAATGACTGTCTAATAAGAAAATGAAAGTACATCTCAAATAAACTTTGGAACAATTTGTTATTCTGCTTCCCATTTTGTTCAAAACATTCTAGTTCAAACTTGTACCCTTGTACCACTTCTCACCAGCCCAACTAACAATCTGTTTCATGCAAGTGAAATACATCTTCATTATTCTCTACACAGATACCAGAATACACCTACAAGGTGTTGTGTGCAGTGGTTTTCAGAACTCGGTTTTAGAGAATGATTCTCTGCAGAGAAGTATCTACCTCTTTTTGACATTTTCTGGTTTTTAAAAACCATTTAACAATACAAGCTACCAGCCCACTATACCAACAAGAACACAAGCATAAATTGAAAAAGCCACACTGACAAAATCAGAATTCAGCTCTTATTGTACATCTTTGTGGTACTCCTCCATCTGTGCTATTGTTCAAGATGAAAAGATAACACTTGCATTATGGCTTAGAAGTATTTACCTCATAGCATGACGCATCTGTTACAGAAAATGTGCATGAAAATGACAGAAGAAGAGGTGTGAGCGAATGGTGTTTTATTCCTATTCTGCCCAGCAAGCACAGCTTGGTTTGCAGATCAGGCTTGTATTGTATAGCTCTCAAGGTGTGGATTACCAGTTACCTACAATATGTGAAAATGAAGTCAGCAAAGTGTAGTGAATTTAGGGGAATTAGACACTTGTCATAGGTTTTTTTAAATGTCACATTCTGAGAATCAAACCGTATTTAACTGTTACAAGTGGATAAACATGTGAAATATCCTTGTGGATGAATATAATACTGATCGCGTAAAATAATAGTAACAAATTTTTTTCATTTCAATATCACTTGAATTTTTAATTTTCAGTTGTAATACCTCTTCTTCTTTTTTTCTCTTTTTCTTTTTTTTCTTTTTTTGTGTGTGGACTCCAAAGCCCAAAGAATCGTTGAAAAAACCTACTGACTGTGGCTGAGACACTGTTACAAATAGCCATATTCCACTAGACACTGATTGTGCATATAATAAATGGCTATTTCTATATTAAGTAGTTTAATATTCAACATCTACTGAAATTCTACTTGCACTAAAATGCTCAGAAATCAGCTTTAACTACATACTTCAACCACTGAAGTTACCAAACTTACTGCACGTTGCTTTTAAATGAATTAATGCCCTTGCTTTACACATTATTTCCTGCACCTAGGAAGGTATACATCCATTGCATATCAATTCCCATGCTGTTTCCTCTGATGACATGCTTTAAAATAATGATCACCTACTATATTTTGTATTTAATATTAGATCTGCTTTATTTTCCTAGTTAGACAAAGAGGTTAAATGCCATGTTTATGTTTGAATTCGTACACCTTTCAAAATCTGTATGACTGGAATTATCACAGATAATAATTTCTGTAGAAGAATACAGATACTCTGCAAAAGAATGCATAGGTTGGAATCACTGAGTGAATCATTGCAGCTATTCTGGAAACTGTCTGCACAGAATAATTTACACTACTAGGCCCTCACTTTTAATCAGGGTCTACAACATTTCTTTAAAGAATCCTTCTTTTCAAAGCATTTTTCTTCTCTTAAGACCACTTGCAGTAATACTCATTGAGAATAAGCCCAATTAAGCAACACTAGCTTAAAAAATTAGACTAAAATGTGAAACAGATCACTGTATGTCATTTTTTTATTTTATAATATTCATCCAGATTTTTATAGTACTGGAAGTGAGAGTGCCTATCAGAAAGCATGTGTAGTCAGAGAAATTATTAGCAGTCAGTTAATTCACACATCAACATTAAAACTGATTTATTCTATAAGGATGTTTCCATTTTGAGACCTATGCTGTTCCCCTACTGTGACAACGTTGTTGTATAGATGAAAATAATTTATCATGCAACTAGTTAGCTAAGGCACTTTTTAGCAGTATGGACATTGCAGAGAACTCACTAAGAGCTGTTTAATTTGCTAGTCAATATGAAACTTCACATTCTTCTAACATTGTCGCTAGCAGTATTTGAACTTGTCCAGATTTTCTCCCATCAGCTATACAGCAACATCTGTGTAGCTGTACCTTACCCGGAGAAATTTCTTGCTTGTATAATGAATTCAACCTCTTTTGAACAAAACATGTATACTAACTAAATGAAGCAATGGTAAATAATAGGGTTTTTTATTTTGTGACTCTTTTCCGGCTTCCTACAAATGTAATCTAAAAAAAAAAGAGTTCTCCAACTGAAGTTTAAGACTTAAAGCATAGCTGTACAGCCAAAAGGACTAGCAAACATGATTTTTGGTACAAAATAGCATCCTCAAAAGGCCTTCAGCAATTAGAGCAAATAAAAGGCTTAGGCACTCCCAGGCACCTTGCTGTCTGCTTGGTCCATAAAGAACAATGCAAAGCCTGAGTCTACATGCCTGGGTTCACTGCATAGTGCATGTAAAGAATCCAGACCCTTTGCAGATCAAACGGACGCTCACACTGAATAGAAAGCAGCCAGATAGCTAACAGGAAACTCTCTTAGAGTTTAGGTGACCAGCTCAGGATTGCAGAGACACAATTTTTTAAATTTAGGATTTCAAGGAACGGAACATAGCTGGAGCTCTTTTTTAACCTGTTCCAACATATGGCTGTCAAAAGAACCTTTACGTCAGTGTTCATGGCACCACCTACATTGTATGTAATAGTTCAGAGGTTTTGAATGCACTCAGGAGGTTACAAGTATAAGATCTAGGCTGTTTGCATCCTGAGAAGATTCAAAACCATGTTTCCTATTTTTCAGTTTAGCTTCTGTTAAGGAAGTGAGAAACACGGGACCACTTTCAGCATAATTTCTATCTCTTGGCTCTTTAATATAAAATTCAAAAACTATGGTGGAAACAGGACTCTTCATCTGTCCCGCTTTTTTCTTTATCCACATTTTGAAAATAAAGCCACTGTGACTTTTTAGGGGGGTATGTCAATTTTGAAGGAAGTTTCTCATCTTTGTTCTTTTTGCTTTGCAACATTAGTGGCTTTGCCTGAAAGATACAAACAGCCAAGCCTCAGAAACTTTCTGCTGTGTCCATCTAAGCCATATCTGTATAGTCCTATACCTATATATAAAATCAGTAAAGAGGAAAATCTTTCTAAAGGCAATGAATGGACAATTTTATTAGCTTGTATAGGTGCAACAATAGATAAGAAATCTCCATTGCAAGATAAAATAAACAAAAATGAAAAACAAAAATGCAAGCCAGGTAGTAATGGAAAATTCTCCATTAAAATAATTAGAGCATGAAGAATGTGATTTCTTGTAAAAACAAAGTATGCATTTAATTTCTAAGTTGTGCTCTTAAATAAAAAGAAACTTCAGAAGTAATTTCACTCTCTGCTTGATGGCTACCTGTTTAAAAATAAGAAAGATTATTTTGTAAACCACATATAAAAATATTTGCAAGAAGAATATAAAAGGAAAACAAAAAAGAAAATAGGATGAAAGATAATCTACTTTTCTTCCGTTTGTGGAATATGTTGTGGAAAAGGATTTCTAAACTGTCATATTTCTTGTAGTTAATTATTTAGAATGGTTTATTAATAAAATTCATTTGGAGTATACTTCTGTTTATGAAAAGTAATTCTCTACCAGTCTCACATATTATTTGAGTGTTTGCACACTCTATTTAATTATGAACTGTTTTTAGAAAACACAATGATATATATCACAGTGCCAGGAAGACTGATGGGTTTGGTAGATCATGAGAAAATACAACATATTTTAGGGTGTTTAGTTTTAAAAGAGCTGCAATTCTAGGGGGGAAAAAAACACAACTTCCTACTTTGGTACAAAGGAAGAGTAAGATTAAAGTCTTACTTGAGTACTAAAGTCTTATTGAGAAATATTTTAAAAGAAAAAAACAGAAAGATGGATTTTTATTCATCAAAAGTACACATAATTCTGTGTTTAAACATCAGTTATATGATTCTGCAATCAAACTACAGCAGAACTAAGCATAAGCTGAAAATTATGCAAGAGATTAAGTACCTCACTGAATATGGCTTTAGGAAAGAGATCTCTTTCTTTCTTAAAATATTATTTTATCTCTAAGGTTCAAATCAATTTCCCTACAATTTATTTTTGAGTAACTGTACAGATAGAACTTTTTTCCTTTTCAGAAGCGGACCAAATGTTTTCATGAGTTCATTATTTTGATGAATTATTCTTGTTAACACTTAGCTGTAACTTTTTTCATTTTCACACAATTACTTTGAAATATCATTGAAATGCTGAACTACACTTGTGTGCACAGAAATTCTTACTAGCCTTGTTATGTTGATTTTTTTTGTTGTTCAGTGCAGTCTTCTAAAATGTAATTTGACTATGTCACTAAAAAAGACAAGAGCCGAAATGAAATTAACACCTGAACAAATTCCTCCATATCACAGCAGTGAATTAGTGAATCTAATGAAGCTTCAAAGTAATAACTGGTAAACATTTGTTTTGCACTAGACACACCTCTAATCATGAAAGCGTCAAATCATTAGAACCACTTAAAAATGGAATTAAAATCTTATTAACTCCTTGGCAGACACAACACCTCATGTTTCTGCTGCTGCCAGGACAGGCACAGAAAATGGGTTGATATGAAAGCATAGAATAATGCACTTAATCCAAGGTTGCAAAAATTCAATAAATCAAGATGCACAGTAGAGCAACATGAAAGGTGGCTTTTGAAAAGCTAGTGGTGATATTCATTTGACAGAAGCAAAGTAGAGATTTTGGGGAAAAGGAAAGTAAGAGATCTTCAAAAAAACCTGATAATAAAATTTATATTTTATACTCTTTTTAAAAGAAAAAAAATCTGGAAAGATCAGAAATGCTAGAAGAAGCAGCAAGAAATAACAATGTCTTTTATCGAGTATGATGAGAAATATTTTTTTTTCCATGATACTTAAGCTATCAAACCTTTAGTCCTGGGGAATGAAGCTAAAAACTAAGATGTATCCCATCTTTTTTGGTCATAGGTTGTGTTGCTTTTCTGTAGATTTTCATAAGTTAACAGCATTACAACCAGAATTTTAGCTGATTTATGATGAGTATTTTATCTGATTTTTAAAAGCAGTATTAACCGTACTGCCTTTCCAGGAGATCAATCAAACTGCACATTTATATGTGCCAGTGCCAGCAGTGGATGCCCAGAGCCTGGAGAAAGATCACAGCCCAGCAGGAGAGCACCTGAAGAGAAGCACAAAAGAACTCCAGCCAGTAAGTTAGCTCCATTGGGAGCCCAACTTGAATGTCTTTATGCAAATGTACATAACATGGGGAATAAACAAGAGGAGTTCAAGAACTGCAAATGTCTGCAGGGCTATGATCTTATTGGCATCACAGAGATATGGTGGGATTGCTCCTGTGAAGGTCAACCATATCCTGGCCTGCATCAAAAGAAGCGTGACCATCAGGTTGAAGAAGGTGATTCTGTCCCTCTGCTCCACTCTGGTGAGAGCCCACCTGGAGTACTGCATCTGGCTCTGGAGCCCTCAGCACAGGAAAGACATGGACCTGTTGGAGCGGTCCAGTGGAGCGCCACAAAAATGATCCAAGGGCTGGAGCACCTCTCCTGTGAGGAAAGGCTGAGAGAGTTGCGGCTGTTCAGCTGGGAGAAGAGAAGGCTCCAGACAGACGTTACAGCAGCCTTCCAGTACCTGAAGGGGGCCTACAAGAAAGCTGGAGGGGGTGATTTTTTTAGAAGGGCATGTAGTGATAGGACAAGGGGTTAATGGCTTTAAACTGATAGAGGGTAGTTATGTATTAGATATAAGAAAGAAATTCTTCATAGTGAGGGTGGTGAGGCACTGGAACAGGTTGCCCAGAGAAGTTGTGGATGTCCCCTCCCTGGATGTGTTCAAGGCCAGGCTGGCTTGGACTTTGAGCAACCTGATGTAGTGGAAGGTGTACCTACCCATGGCAGTGGGGTTGGAACTAGATGGCCTTTAAAGTCCCTTGTTCTAAGGAAGAATGTGTTTATGAACATGTACTTACTAAAGGAAGGAAGAGGAGGAAGACGGAGGGAAAGAGAAGACATGCACTTTGTGTATATATTTGAAGGAAGGACAGACTCTTCAAAGTAAGACATGGTAACTCTATACAGACTTTTTGTTACTCATTCAAAATAGCTTGCGAAAGTTTCACAAGTATTAGATTTCCTAGGTTAGCACTCTGCAAATTTCAACTGCTAATGTCAAATTTGGGCTAGATTTAAGTAAGAACATGCGTAAAGACTGATACATCATTTAGAGATAAAATCATGGGAAATTCATAGGACTTCTTTTGTTTGGATTCTATTTGTTGCTTTTTAATTTTATTTACATTAAACCAGAAACTTAAATACTAAGAAAATCTCATGATTGTGTGTTTAACTGTATTAAAAATTTGGCACTAGTGTCTCAACAGAAAGTGCTGAGTTTTACACAGATCTAACCAGATGTGGGAAATATAATTTTCTTTTACTGTAAAGGTATTGGAGTTCTGTGGAAAACTGTGTACACTGTAATAATAAAACTGCTGAAGTCAATCCCTGCCGCAAATGAAAAATGCTGTGTGGTGCCACCTACAGTGAAAAAAAATGTTCAAAGGAAAAACTAATTTCTTCTCTGTCACCGCAATCATTACATCATATATTACAGACCAAGTACCTCAAAAGAGTGTAATCCAAAAACTTGAGGAATCCTTCTGCTGATTGCACTGGATTTTGGATGGGGCTCCTAGAGAGTTCCATCCTTGTATGGATGCTTTACTCTGATCTGTGTATCACATTGGCAGATTTACTCATGCAATTTCAAGTTACTCAGTGGTAGTGTAGGTGAAACGAAAGAAATCCTGCAATTGATTGAATATGTTACGTGGGTGATAGGCCCAAGTCACTGTGATTTTTTTTGTATGTCCTGTTCACCAGTCTTCACATTCTCATTTAGACTGGAGAGTTTTTAAATATATATATCAAAATAATATTGTATATTATATAATAAATTGTACTTCTTACATAATCAATTTTATTACATATTACATGCTACATATTAAATCTTTTATATAGGGTGGGTTGGGCTAGATGACCTCTAAAGGTCCCTTCCAGCCCTAAGCATCCTATGATTCTATTCAATGAAAATGCAAGTAAACTGTTGAAATTTCAATGAAGTAGATTTTTTTATTACACATTTATTCTGTTTTAATTGTGGTTTTATGAACTGCTACAGTGCCTTGAGGTTTTCAGTAAAGGGGTACTTCTTATATAAGATCATCATAATAGTTACATCATGATGTAACTACCAATTCAGTTCATTTCGGTTTCACTGTCACATGGGCGAAAACTTGAAGGTGCTAGATTAATAACTTTGGCATACTATTGCAAAACCAAGTCCTTTACCCATTCCTCATGTCAATTCCCTTTAGCCCTAGCTGCATCAGTAGGAATCTTCACTGTCACTTCTCTACAGAAAGAGGCTGTGGACCAACCTGTCACTGTCTCTCATAACAGCCTCATTAACAGCCTGATAAAGCACAGACTAGATAAGTAGACAATGAGGTGGAATGAAATCTCGCTCAGTTGCCAGACTCAAACTGTTGTGAGCAGTGACACAAAGTCCAGCTGGAGGCTAGTCATTAGTGATGTGCTCCAGGGGTTGATACTGGGGCCAATACTGTTTAATATCTTCATTAACAACCAGGATGATGGGATACTGCACCCTCAGGAAGTCTGCAGACAATACAAAACTGTGAGGAGTGGCTGATGATGCCACATGGTTATGTTGCTATCCAGGAGGACATTGACAGGTTGAAGAAATCAGGAGACAGGAGCCTTATCAAGTTCAGCAAAGGGAAATGCAAAGTTCTATACCAAGGAGGAATAACCCTATCACTGGAAAGTCACTCTGAAGAGAAGGACTTGGGGTCATGGTGGACACCAATGTGACCATATGCTAGAAATGTGTCCTTGCATTAAAGAAAGCCAACAGCATCATGAGCTGCATTGGGAAGAGCAGTGTCACAAGCAAGTGGAGGGAGGTGATCTTTCCTTTCTATTCAGCAGTGGTGAGACCAGCAGTGTGTCCAGTTCTGGGTTCCTCAGTGCAAGAAAGACATGGTCATACTCATACCAGTCCAGGGGAAGTCCGTGAAGATGATTAAGAGTTTGGAGCATCTGCCATCTGAGGAGTGGCTTAAAAGGTCGGAACTTCTTAGCCTGGAGAAAAGAAGACTTGGGAGCACCTCATCAATATGTATAAATAGCTTAACAGGGAGCACGTCAAACACTGGAAGAGGTTGCCCAGAAACGCTAGCTGTCTCTGTCCTGGGAGATATTAAAAAAACAACCGGAACAATCTGCTCTAGTTCACTCTGCTTTGGTAAGAGAGTTCCACTAAATGATCTCCAGAGAAGCCTTCCAACCTCAACAATCCTGTGATTCTGCGGAGCGGCAAAGATCAGATACAGATTGAAGCTTCAGGACTGCAGGTGTCAGCGATTTGTGTCTGGGTTCATGAACCAAAAGATGATTGAAATAATTAGTTTTATTCTTACACTGTATACTCTTTCTCGTGTAATGACTTCAACATCTAAACTGTCTGAGTCAACAACAATTCTGTTTACATTTTTTTGAAGAGTGCCAAAGGAGGAAAGGGTAAAATATCTTATGTAAGAACTACTATTTTGACTGTAGCACTGTTCTTCAGGATCTCAATCAAAATCTGGTACTAAGGTAATCCTAGGCATGTCTGTTATCATCAGAATGACATTATAATCCTCAGGAAGCATCAGATGAAGGCTCGTTTCCTCTTTGCCAACTCTTTGTATGATACAGCACAAAGAAAACATTACCGTGTTCGGGGGATTTTTTCCCCCTTTTGTTTTCTTATGGCATTTAATTGTTTAGATACTGATCATTACTTACTTAAGATGTACAGGAATTGTATCTGTAACATTGTATTGGGTGTTTGCATCATGAGGAGGTGCTGCAGGGCCGGGCCTGAGTCTATCTTATCCATGATGTCAATTGGTGAGTGATGTCCCTGTTTTTATCTCGACCCACGAGCTTTTGCATATTATCTTCTCCCCCTGCCCTTTGAGAAGGGGGAGTGAGAGAGCAGCTGGGTGGATGTCTGGCAGCCAGCCAACATCAACCAGCCACAACCATTGAAACTGCAACTTGAAGAAAACTTTGCAAATAGATTAACAAGTGCACTTTGGGGGTACCTTACTTCTGTTACTTCTAGTGCTTCTAGTGGTTTGAAAAGCTGTGAAAGAAAGTGAAAAAGAAAACATTTTATTTAGGGGTAAGCAGAAAATAATTTCTCGCATTTCTCCTTGCCCAGTTGTGCAGGTATTCTGCAGTCTTAATCACCATCACTGCCTATTATTGCAGAAGTAGAGCTCTAAAATTAAAAGTAAAAAAGTCTTCACTACAATTAAAAAAAAACATCTTTAGGACTTCCTTATCATCTCTCAGTGATTGAAAGTTCTAGACTTACATGACAGACTATTGTTGCAATAATAAAAAAATAATAATAAAATAATAATAAAATAATAAAAAAATTATCTGACTATTAATTCCATTTTTAGTCTTCCAGTACTGACTGAGGTATAAAAGGAATGAATCTTTCTGTTTCGCTGTCATCCCTTAACAGATCAGCAAATTGCGCTGTGGAAGTTATGAAAATATCAGTCCAAAATTCTTTTGCTCAACTTTTCCTGAAAAGATTATCTCTGTTCTCTAAAGAATTTTTCGTCAGGGAACACATATGTGAAAGTCAATCTATAGCTCTACCCCAGAACAGAGTTGATATCTTAGTCTCAACTGTCAGCAGAGACAGTTTATAGAAAGATGACAGACTTTACACCAAAGCAGCTGTAGAGCAGGTCTAGTTTGGGGATAGTCACCTCTAACAAAAATGGTGAACTTTAAAAACAGCTCGATACAGGAAACGAAAAAGCAAAGGTTCTTAAATAATTTCCAATAGTTCAATAAAACTCATCTTCTAGATGAGTCTTTCTAATCACGTTAAAGAACAAGAAGATTCACTAAAACTCTTTTTTAGTAAAGGAAACCTTCTAAAAGATGCCTTAACATAAAAATAGCTGTTAAATATCTGGTGAATACCATAAAATGGAGGTAGGAGAAATATAATACATACTTTGCAAAGATACTTCTTGAAATGTGGGGAGATAATTATTGGATTGAGGGAAGTTAAGAAAGTGCAGGTTTAGAAATATGAAGATATAAAATATGCTTAAAACTAAAAAATGATGCTGTTTAAAACATTTTCATGCTTTTGTTCTGTTCGTTTTGTCCAGCGGTTAACATATCTTAGGTCCACAGAATCCATGTAAAAATCTTGTCTTGTTTTCAAAGCTCACTTCCTCTATGATTAAGCAATCTATTGACCCAAATATGTAAGACTGAACATAGGACAATTGGTTATAGCAAGTGTAATTTATCCATTGAGCATCTTTATCTACCAGTGCTAAATGTGAAGTGTTGATTGAATTTCACTTATGAGAAGTGAAAGGATTTTATGTAGCAGAAACTTAATCCTTACAGACATGAAAATAGAGTAGCAAAGAGTGTTATTTGTTTTTTTTTCTTTCTTCTTCTTAAATGTGCTTATATACTTGGTAGAAAAACAGAATTTGATGGTTTCCATAGCAACATTTTGGGACAGCAGGCCAAGCAGGAAGGCCTCGTTCACCCACCTGTGCTTTTAATACAATTCTACCTTCCACATCACTGGCACAGAATACACACAGACACAGAAATGTGAAATCAAGTTGCAGGTAAGTATATTTGGAAAAAACCCAAACCAAACCAAAACAAAGCAATAAAACCCCAACCCAACCAACTCTAACAGAGCTAGATGCAGATGATAAATATCCTGTCAAGGCAAACAATGTTAAGCAAGAGGAATTAATTTATGAATGATACATATTCACCCATTATTTAATAATAACTGGGAAATTTGGAAGTTTTTCCTTTTCTCTTCCTGGTTATAGGTAGCACATAGACTCAACCTTTACACCTTCAGGGAAAGAACAGAGGCAAAGAGAATATTGATTCTAAGCAGCATTTAAGTGCCTGCTTTTGTTTTATATCTTTATGCTGACACTGCGCATAAGCTAGCTAGAGCTTCTGTGCTTATGTGGGTTTTTGCAAACTGAAACTTTCAAATGCTGGCTCCTAGCAGGAGCTAGGAGCTATTCTTCAAGGGAGATTTCTCTTCCTACCCTGGCTGCCAGATGTCAGACAGAACCTTTAATCCTGATATCAAGCTTGCCTCTGAGTTTCCCAAATTAATCTTTGGTTGCAGGTATCCAATGTGTTTGTTTGGATTGATTACCTCTGCAGAAACAAAAGAATCTCTAGGCTGCCAGTTTTATTTGCAATACTTTGAATGCTAAACAAGCCTAAAAATCAAAACAGTGAATTAATTCTGGCAAAGCAGAGGTTAACCTGTTTTTTGCTAAACTGAAAACAAACTGGCAAAATAAAGTCACGGAACAAAAAAATGCAGACAAAGAGTGTACCTGCCATCAGCCCTTTCTCGCTGTCACTTACACATCTCTGAGGTATTTCATGAAGAATTGTGCAGTGCCCAGCTCCAAAGTGCTGCCTTTTAGAGGATATCTTTGAGGAATCTCTTGGAGGTTGAACTTTCCTATAGGAAATTTTGAAGGCAACTTACAACTTGCTTCCTCTATTTGAGTTTTGTTCTAACGTAACGGAAAAGCTAGCACCAAAAGCCTAACACCAAAAGCTAGAACTGCTTGCCCAAAGGACCTCTCCAAGTCTCCTTTTTTTCCACACGCAGTCTCCCTATCTTCTTAAAACTTTCATCTCAAGTCTCTTATCTAATAAAAATTCAGCTTTGGCAAGCACAGGTGTAAGGATTTGCACTTTCTGTGCAAGTACACGTGCAAGTGCAAATGTAAATGTACATGGACCCACCTTCCCTATGTCTTGTCCCTTTACTTTTACATATATCCAGCCCCACTGCATTGGTTTATGATGTTACAACACTAAAGAGTTCTTCACTGTATGATCATGAATTAAATATACAATCTTTGGATCACCTTGAGTTTTTTAGAGTCTGTGCACAGTATGATACTAATAGAGGTGGCAAATTTGTAATCAGTTGGTCCCTTCCCACTTGTTAATGTTAGGAGTTTTTCTTTTCATAGCTTCTTACTTGGTTGTATAATAAATAGACTATCACAGTGTTTATAAACATATCCTGAAAGCAACACTGTGGAATCTTAAGATCCGTGGTTGGTTTTGTTTAAGACTAAGTATCCTACCAAGACGTGGATTATTGTACTAACTGGAAGATGATTAATTTAAAAGCATTTTTTTAATAAATGCAACAAGAGCTGCTGCTTTTTACCATGCAAACATCTTAAATGTAACAACACAATGAAGTCATCAACAATGATACACAGTATAGGTGCATCATGAACTAGCTGATATTTCAAAATCTTTAGTGTTTTGTTTTTCATGTTGGTTTTGGGTCAAATTATACTTCTGTTGTTACCTTTAACAAATTATTCTAATTCATTTAATGACTTTTTTAATTCTGGGAAGATAATACTCAGAGGACATAAGAAAAATTGGAACGGAAGATAATATGATATAAAAGGAATTTGGGAGATGGGGAAAGAAACACATTCTTTACAATACAGGACATTGTATTTCTTTGATGTATTTGCAAGCTTGCAGCATAAAGGAAATTATCAGAAACAAGAAGTTACATAAAGGCACCTGTATGCTTTGGGGAGTATACTGCTGTTGGTATGGTCTTTCTTAATAATTTATTTTGAAGTTGTTTAGTCTTTTGTAAGAAGGTTTTTCTTTTGAAAAAGTAGAGAACATGTTCCAAAATCTTTTATGACATTCTAATATCAGTTGCGCATTGCTGATCCAAACATTGTTTTTTATTCTTTTTGGTTTCACAATAATAAGTTTATATTCAGTTCTTCAATTGTGTAGCCATATACTGTTAACTTCAATAAGATACCATCCCACCTTCTGAATTGTTGATTTCTGTTGTTACACTGGACTCCTCTGTGGGATGCCATAAAGAGAAATTATGATATTTACAGTCTTGTTTCACACTTTTTGGACAGAGAAAAGGCAGAGTATGTCCAAAATGACTGAATTATTTCATCCATTTGTCCTTATTGTTCATTTTCTCATACACATACCCAGTGCACCAAATCTAAATCTGCACAGATTGTACTGATTCAAAGAACATATTTTAGAAGAGCTGCACTCTCAATTAAAGTGTATCTTAGCACATTACTGTAGAACATGAAGAGTGCTCAATCACCTCTACAAATTCATATTCCGGGGATTCATACCAACTGTAGAGTGAACTCTTCTCTCAGCAGTTCTTTAAGTTTAGATTCACTCAGATCAACGAAATCAAAAGTATAGTGTGACTACAAATCATTTATTTCCATCTCAGAAGTGATTCTTCTTGTCAAAAAAAGGAAGAAATTAATGCAAGAAAGCTCTCTGTCTGGCTGCAGCATTTTTCACAGAATCACAGAATGGTAAGGGTTGGAATGGACCTTTGGAGATTATCTAGTCTGACCCTCCTGCCAAAGCAGGGTCACCTACAACAGGCTGCACAGGACCTTGTCCAGCCGGGTCTTGAATATCTCCAGAGAAGGAGATTCCACAATCTCCCTGGGCAGCCTGTTCCAGTGCTCCGTCACCCTCAGAGGGAAGAAGTTCTTCCTCATGTTCAGACAGAACTTCCTCTGCTTCAGTTTGTGCCCGTTGTCCCTTTTCCTGTCACTGGGCACCACTGAAAAGAGTTTGGCCCCATCCTCCTGACACCCACCTTTAAGATATTTATAAGCACTTATGAGGTCCTCTCTCAGCCTTCTCTTCTTCAGGCTGAACAAGCCCAGCTCTCTCAGCCTTTCCTCATAGGACAGATGCTCCAGTCCCCTCATCATCCTCATAGCTCTCCACTGGACTCTCTCCAGTAGCTCCTCATCTTTCTTGAACTGGGGAGCCCAGAACTGGACACAGTACTCCAGATGAGGCCTCACTAGGGCAGAGTAGAAGGGGAGGGGAACCTCCCTCGACCTACTGGCCACACTCCTCTTAATGCACCCCGGGATCCCATTGGCCTTCTTGGCAACAAATTTTTATAAAATACTGCGTGTGCACTAATTTTTCAGGTGAAAGTAGTCAAGCCTGAGTGCCTATGACAAACTGATTTTCAATGAACCTTCTGGAAAATGTCCTGATTTATATGTAGATGTAATAGCTCAAAGGTGATTTATTGCTTTCCTTCATAAATACAAGCGTTATGCCTATGCAGTGAACTAGATGACTAGCTTTTAACTATCAGAAAATTTAGTAAAGGGTGTACCATGGACAGGGACCATATGTGCCGCTATTCAAGTTTCAGTGCTCAATGAATAAGAAAAATGCTTGTAACTTTCTGAATATGTTATCTTTTATCTTCTATCCAAACCGTGTAGATGTAGGCAGCACTATGTACTATTTCTATGTAATAGAAATTGTATTCCCTCACTGTATATAAAGTTGTAGACATATTCAGACACACAAAAAAACATGCTATTAATTGTCAAGATTCATTATCTATTGCTGATAAAACCCAAACATCAAGAGAGATGAATTCCTGTTTCACTGCTCCATTAAAGCATGTCTTAAAACAATCAAACAGGTCTTCCCAACTGAAAATGGTCAAAATCAGAACTGCAATCAGCTTCCAGTCCAGGAAGAACATAAGTGGTCACAAGGTAAAATAAAAATATGTAGTCTTTGCAATAAAATTCCTATTTTTTTCTATTGATAGTTTTCATGAACTTCCAGAACAAGTCTTTTTTCATCAGCTGAGATAAGCGTTTGACTACCAGTTCTTTAAATGTAGTTACATGGCTTCTGACAAATTCTAAAATATTTTGCAACCATAAATTACAGAATTTTCTCTAGAAGTATTAGAAATTATGCTAATGAAAGAGTTCAGAACACTGCTAAACCCAAGTGAAGAGAGAAAATATCAACTAACCAAAAAACCTGTTATATCTCAGAGAACGCAGCTGTAAAGCTCTGGTGAATTGCTAGAAGCATGGACACACTACAAAAGATTGATGTTATTAAGTCAGATTTTAGATCACATGATTTTGTTTATTTAAGCAGATAAATAAGCTGAACTGAGAGTATTTTTCTAAGAAGATTTTGGCATCTCAAAAACTATCCTTCTCACTCATCCTTTCTGCATATGAGAATGTTATATTTTGTTGGAAGAGCTAGGAGCTCTTCCCATTTTTTAAATTTTGATCTCCTCACCTATGATCACAGCACCTACGGTCACTACTAGAAAGCCTCTGTCTGTACTCTGTAATTCTTATTTTCAAATTACTTGCTCCTTACTTGCACTGATTTGAAAGAGGGGAATCTCAGGCTTGACAAGTCTGAAAGAGGGAGTAAATAGTCTTTAACAAAATTTTCATACATGTAAGGATGTAATGGGAAGTCATGAGAAATTCTTCAGAGTTCTACAGGGCAAGATATTATATCAAGAACACTAACTACAGTAAAGTTAGAAATAATTTAAACAAGATAGTTTATCCTTCTCCAAAATAAACCCAAACTCCCAAACCCCAGATAGTATTGCAAAACATTCTCCTAAAATGAATATCTTGGAACATTTAAAACTTCATTACAGAGAGCAACACACACTGAGAAGGTCTTCACTACAGCTAATATATATGCAAGCATAACCGCTAAGCTGAGTATCTGACATAAATTTTAAGAAGCAATTAATTGCTATGAGTAACTGTGATTTTAAGCATTTCCTTTATATTCTTAAAGAGAATTCCTCCTTGGGACCCTGAGATTAATACACTTAAAGTTGTTTACTAACACTAACATGACTATGGAGAGCAAACATGTTCCTTATACAAATCTATACAGTTACCTTTATTAAAACTTGCCTGTTCTCTAGTGATGTCTTTCACAATTTCATAGAAGAATAAGTTTGTTGGTTGAAAAGTAGCCCTTGATTACAGTATCTGAAATACATAACTGAAGATCTGTAAAATTGCACAGGAATAAAGAGTTTCTGAAGTCATAGTTTGACTATCAGGCACTTGAATCATGTCTCAATCTCACTTTAAGCACTAAAAATCTTTATAGAAAGTAGAAACTACCTCAGGCTATTCATTATTCAGAATTTAGTTATTTAGGTTTTTCCTGTCTTTTTGAGGGTCTTTCTCAGAATTGACTTTGTAGTACCGTCACATTCCTGGTCTTCTAATTGTGGCATATCGTCTGAAGAGAGGAATGAAGTTCTACTTTAATTGAGTTCAAAAGAAGACTATACAAATTCAGTTTCCTTTTCCATAGTAAATGCATTTGAGAACCTAATTAACTAATCTGTTTTCAGGATAAAATAGAAAATGTCTGGTGAACCAAAACCATCATTAAGTTAAAATGCAGATACAAGGGCATGATTTTAAAGATATCACACTTTTTATTTCTAGAGACCAAAGACAGAGACCAGATCTTATTAAATCGTATAAAAATGTTAGTGTTCAGGGCTTTCTCTTGTGTTCAGTCTTTTAATCTCTGCTTATCCTTAAAGATACTAATAATGAGAAATGTGATAATCATCAAACTTTCTGGTTAAAAATTACACTTTCTTATTCAGTGCACTACATATGAGACTATCTGCTCATTTTAATGACAACAAAATAAAGCTTTTACTGCTTTTTGCTCTTTGCAGCACTGAAAATTAGAAAAGAGAAAATTAATTTTATTCTATCACTGTTATAATAAAAATTGTAAACTGAATTTTAGTTACATGATTGGCTTTACTAGTCACCATGCTCATATCAGGAATGGAGAGAAACATGGTCCTTTTAAAGCTGAATAAAGTGTTTTGATAAAACTAAAGTCAATCATGGAAGATCTTTTTTGTTAACATACAGCTCAGGAAATACCAAGTGCCTTCAGGTTCTTCCACATCTACTCTGCACGTATCACAGAAGCGCATCTTTCACAACACTGTGTTCTAAAAGAATATAACATTAAATCTTTCATAGTTGGAAGACAGAGTGAAAATCAGAAAAAAATCCAGTGCTGTATAGAAGCCTACCGAATAATGTTAATAACACACATTAAAAAAATACTTCAAGAAAGTATCATCCTTGTGCTTTTTGCACTTGAATCTAACACCTTATGAACACCATAAAGCACTCATTTCCTCTCAAGTGAAATGTGTCATCACTTGCGAAACAAGAAAAGGAAAAATCAATGAGTAACAATGAGTATCTGTAGACAGAATACGGAAAATAAGGAATATGTCATGCAATTGCCTATTTAGAATGGACTGTATATAGGTGGCAAATAGTTTTTCAAATTTACTAGAGCACATACGAAATTCCTCATCTCCATGGAAAGAATATTGTGCTGGTCAACAGATCAGCTACTTTGTCTTGTGCTGCATCTCAAAGATATCAGCTAAGGATCTCTTATTTCTATAAGCATCATTGTGTTAGATTTATGTTTGTTTCTGGAATGCAGCAGTATGTTTTTTAAAGTGTTGCCTCAGTTATACAATTAGTTTTCTCTTTGGAAATGCTGCTGTAAACAACAAGAGGATTTGCTGTCTGCCTTAGCCAATCCTATTCATGAAACAACTTTAGTTCATTGGAACTTGATATTGGTTACAAGGCATGAAATAGGATTCTGTTTCTACGTTGTTTTCACTGTCTCTGCCTCTATGGGTAAATAAAATACATTACACTATCAAAATAGTTGTTACATATCACTGAATTTTCTCCAAGGCAAAGATAATCCTGAAAAGCCTTCATTTCTTATGACCTGACAGAAGATCAAAAGCATTTCTTATCTATCTATCTGTCTGTCTGTCTGTCTGTCTGTCTATCTATCTATCTATCTATCTATCTGTCTCTCTCTCTGTGTGTGTATTTATCACAATGGTATCTGCGTGCTCAAAGCATTTAAAAATGTATCTGATTAATTCAATGTGTTTGTTTCTTGTCTCATAGTAGTAAGCTGAATTCATTGATCTTATTTAGTTATCAGGAATGTTTTTCTGTGTGATACATTTACACGTTCTCTCTGAGATATAGGCAGTGATTCACCAGGGAGCGTGCGTTCCTATCCCTCACTTAATCAGGGAGTTGCTAATAGGCAAAAAAAGTGGAAATGATGACAACCCTATTTCCAAAGAAGCATTTTCATGCAGAGGCTTTGATGGAGAAAGACTGAATTTGAAAGAAAACCTGGACAACTCCAGGAAAGAAATGAGACATAAAAATGATCCACCATCTCCACAAGACATTCTTTGAAAAGTGGAGTGAGTGAAGCTGAAGGTCCTCAGCAGGCTAGTCAGGAAAAACTCCGAAGTGAATCAGCTAAGAAGAAAACGAATTATTGATCTTAGTATAGGCAGTGCAAATGTTGCCTTGCTTTTTTCCTCATCCATACCTTTTCTAATAAACAGTTATACATAGAAAAGACTATTAGATATTCTATACTTATAATGTATACATACATACACTTATAGAGGGACACAAATAAATGCGTGTGTGTATAATCATTACCTCATATCAGCAGAGGAATCTAAAGACAGAGTACTGAGACTTTTTAACCAATGCCCCGATTCTTTGCCCCATATGCCATCATAGAAGCTGCAGGAACTGAAAGAGAGCTGTTGCTGCAGGACCAAGGGGATGAAATGTCTTCCACTGTCAGGATAACTCAGAAAGCTTTCAAGCATGCTCCAGGGCAGCACACAGCACACCTATAAACCCCAAAGTTCCCACGGGAGTGTATGATTTTTGCCTTACAGGTATAGAAGGCTTTTTATTTTCTTCTAAAGACATTCTTTTAAATGGCTTTTAAAATCAGTATTTTTTACCTTTCGGAGTGAAAGAGTGGTGAAGTATTAACCTCAGACTCAAAGGAAGACTGTCACCGGCAAAACCACTCCTCCTGACTTTATTTTTTTCTTTCATGCATATCACCCAGTGCTATCATGGCCCAATTACGCTTCACTTGTGAGATCTGACAGAATTACAGCACTTGATGACAAGATTACACTCTGTATTTTTTCTCTAATTAGCATGTATCAAAGTATCCAGAGTCCTTTTGATTTTGTACTCTGACTGATGATAAGTCCATATTTATCCTTTACGTACCTTACTGAGGATCCGTACTTCTTAGTCAGGATGTCAGATCACTAACCGTAACCAGAAAGTAAGTAGTTTCCACTGCAATGCTCACTTTTCCTTCTGTCCTTGTTTAGAATGAAGGTGATTAGACTGAACACACTTATATGACTTCACTTACTTTCAGGAGTTGAACAATATGGCTTTATATTTTTCTCAAATATTGTAGGCCATTACCTTCTTCAGATGTGACTGGATAGCAACCTTTTATTTTTGTAGTATAATTAAACAAGATTTAAATGAAAGAGAGAATGAAATAGGGCAAATCCTCAATTTGTCACTACATTTGAAATTCCACTAACATTAGAGAGGTATCTTCTGATAATTTATGTTATTTAAACCAGATGGAAAAAAAAATAAAAATCAACCGTTCTCTCTTACCTTATTGATTTTGCATATACCTGTACATAGTGAACAGCACTTCAGACAGGAATGATAAGGAACACATGATTTTATGATCACATACAGGACATTCAACATTTATAAAGAATGGGGTCAAAAGGAGAATTTACTTAATTTTTTCACGCCCTTCTCTTTTAAGTAAATCTTCTGTATGTGCTTCTGCCAAAATAATTGCAACCAAGTCAAGAAAAATTACGTATTTGATTTACAATAAAATGCTTTCTTTCTTTTTTGGCTTTTTTAACTCCTTTATTCAACTTCTATTTTGATTCATAAAGTATATTTCGGGAAAGCCTATGTGATCAACTTTGAAAATGAAAAGAGCACATTTCAAGCTACATTTTGAAGTATGTTTTGCAGTGTGTGACTGGCATCTAAAAACTTGCAATTCTAAAGAGTAAAAAGAAAAGTGACAGTTTTCACAGTGGGATTGACTACTCACTGCTACACCATGATGAAGGTAGATAAGGCTTTTTAAAAGTAACTAACAGAATTAGCCAGCACCTGTAAATTGGAAATAACAAGAGAAGAAAATACACAAACTCAGAGGATGTCCAGCAATTCCTTGGAATATGTTGGCAGCAGCTTCCCCTACCTGATATTCACAAAGCAACAGTCTTTGAAATCTGATTCAGTCACTTTCTCCCTATTGATTAGAGAAAGGTGAGCTCTTCATTGCGTTTAAGTAGGCATACAGGAGTCGGAAAATTAGCTGAGGTTACTAATGACATACGTATACAGAAAAAATATACCATGAACATGTAAGGGCAAAATCAGAACAGGTAAGCACAAAGTGAAAAAGTTTATTGTTGCTGCTTATTTCTGAGACCATATGGAAGATGAGTAATTTCTAAATTACTAGACAAGGAAAAAATACTACTTTTCTTCTACAATGGGTAAGGGAGTTGCAAAAGGAGAAAGAAAGATTCTATGGAATTATATTCCAGAGACCAAATTTCAATTCCTGGAAAAAGAGAAGCATGATCTATTTCTGTAAATAGCTAATAGGTAACAAGGAGACTAGTCAAAGTCAATGTGGATATCAAAAAGAAATCAGACTAATCTATCTTCTTTTTATAATACCATAACACTAGGGGCTTTGTAGACAGCAAAGATGTCATATATCATGACTTTAATAAGGTCTTTGACACTGTCTCAGAGACATTACGATAAACAATCATTGGATGCTTTAATAACAAGCTAGACAAACATGAATCAGCAGTGACATAGGTATAGCTCATCTCAGTTTGGACATGGACTGATCTTCTGAAGCCACTTTCATTTCTGTGATTTTAAATAAAATTGGCTTCCGAAAATATTTGATATTTGCTACTACTCCACTAAATTATTGTATCATTTTTTCAGTAGTCATGTGTATTTGAAAATTATTACTTTGGTTCAAAAAATCCTGAAATTTAAGTCCATAAGATGAAAAATAAATGTTTTAAATTTCCTTTTAGTTGTTTAGCCAGACAGACACACTTGCGACAGCAATCAGAAGGGTCAGTATTTTTTTTTTCTTTAAATTGAAATTAAATAAGCATGATTCCTTGAAACGTATCTTCAATAAAAAAAACACCTGTATCAAAAGGGATACATGAAAATTAGTCTGAGCTTGAAATAGTCTCACATACTAGTGAAATGTCAAGGAAACACGCTGTATCAATGACATATAAATTTCATACTCCATTGAAAAAAGAGACAGGACTGCAAAAATTCAGCCACGTGTTTAAACCAGAAATCTAATGTTATAAGGGAAAGGAAAACAAGAAATCAAACAGCTGGCTTGTCAATTAACATTCATGTCAGAGACTGAATTCTCACTAAGTTATTTTTGGTAGAAAATGTTCATTAATTGAAAAAACTTGTGGAAAGGTTTTATCTGTTTTGGGGGAGTGATAAATTTATTGGTTTTCAGAGCACGACAAAAGAAAACTTAGAAAACTATTGAAATGACTCATTTTGACCTCTACTTAGAGTAAGAATTGAGCTTGGAGAGATGAAATTTGTCTTCTTTAAAATGTATGTTGCTCCTGAGGAGAGAATGATAGTTAAAAGGCATATGTGACCCTCATCAAAAATTTACTTTTCAACCTGATTTACTTTTCCAATCTTGAGAACTCTTGCTGTATTGAAAAACAGTTTCTTAGTTGCATCTGCTGCATGCAACAGCATGATGGCCACAGATAATCAGAAGGGACTTCTGCATGCCCTGCCTGCACGTGCTGATATAAAGTCTTACCTTCCTTCAAGAAGCATTTGAAGTACACGCCTTTACAGAATCTCAAGAATCTTACCAGATTGACATTCCTTGTTGAATTACTACAGAAAGACAGGATATACATCTGCTCTCTTGTTCTTAGGACACAATTATAATTGAATATCTGCATGGACTATCACTTTAAATGGGGTAAAAGTATAGGAGACTACTCTGTTTTAAATTTGTTGGGACTGCCAAACTGAACATTATTGCAAGTTGAACAGTGGATTGCACAGAGTAACAGGAGAAAAAGCTATACACAATCATCTTCTTGTACTAAAATGAAAAGGACATTCCTGAAGTTAATTTTGAAATAAACATTTAAAAGACAGTTCTGCTATATTAACGTTGCCAAACTCATGTTTTAATTGAGATTCATATTAGATGTAGGGCTATTCAAAGAGAAAAATCTCCTGGCCTTGATCTAAACCCCTTTCACCAGGTCTGAAAACCTTCTAGGAGAAATGTATCAAAGAATCAGGGAAATCTGATCTTGCTCCTACATTCACCGTAGAGGGTGAACCTTGAAGAAACTCTGGCAACTAACAGCTCAGATGAGGTATTTAGTAACTACTTTTGAAGTAGCAAGAGACAAACTCTGTGAGTACTTCCTCTGCATGCTGTTGAAACACAAAATTCAGTAGGCTACCTTAAGTTCCTTTTTAAATCAAAATAAAAGAAGGGAAGAGCCCACAGAACCAGATGCAACATTCAGCTACTAAGCAGATCTAAAAGCATCCCTTGAAGCCGTGGCAGGGGCTAGCTGAAAGAATTAACTTCTTGCATTCTCACTGTCCAACCAGTGACTGAAAGTAACCTGCTTGCATGGGGAACGGACATCACACCACAGGTGGGGCCTGATCACAGGCAGAGACTGGTGGCAAGTCTCAGACATGAAGTGGTAGCTGAGACAAGGGCTTGATTATGTGACAGTTCCCCAGACCGTACTCAAAAGCACCATCTACACACTGGCAGGGTAGTTCAGACAAGAAGCACACACCCTGCCAGGCTGTTTTAGGAGACGGGTGAAGGGCACCAGCAGGCAGTGCCTTCTGGATGGGACGCAGTGCTTGCCAGCTGAGACATATGCTTGTGGTGATTGGCTCCAATCTCAAATGAAGAGTGACAGGCGCCAACGAGTCAGCAGGCAGCGCTGTGAGTTGCCTTTGCGACTAACAGCAAATACCTGCCTGCAGTCCTTTAATTTGAGTACAGGAAGAGCAGTGGTTCAAGATGCTTGCTGAGGCAAAAGTCAAGATGCAGATCTTGGCCAACAAGCAAGGTGAACCTAACTTACTTTTATTCTCCACATTGACCCAAGCTATAGATCATCATGTCATATTCCAGCAAAAAAAATTGTGCTTGATTTGTGTCTCAGAAATTTATTTTTCTTTCTATTTTATTTTTCTAAGATTAATTTTGAAAGATGTGAATACTAAACCTGGCTGCACCTTGGCATTTATTAGTCCAATGCAGATTGTTACTTTTTCATTCTGCATTTATCCATCTTCCTCACTACACAATTTGGTCATTGCACAGATATTTAGAAGTGTCAGTTCCTCTTGCAAAATTTGACTGTTTTGAGCTGAAGCTTCCACATAAATAGGAGCTTGTAACTGAGCTTGAACTAATGAGCACTGAACTTGCATGTCACTTCTGGAACATGGAGAAACACAAAATAGCTAGAAATGCTAAAAATTACTATTCTTCCATATCTGTTCCTAAGTAGCTAGTAACTGACTGAGCGTAAAAAACTGGTGTACCGAATGCAAGACAAGACAGCTTATGACTTCTGAAGAGCTGTCACTTTTTTGTCCTTTTTAGCAGAGCAAGAATTGTTTCAGCTACAGCTCAAAAAAAGTTTTGGGGAAAAAAAAACCCAACTGCTAAACCCAAACACCAAAAGCAAAACAAAAAGTCTGGGAGCTGTCTAGATTTAAAGTTGCTTGACTTGGAAATTGCAGTCCAGTCTCTGCAAAGAAAGTAAATTCTAAGAAATAAGAAGACACGGGCTTTTTCATGATCTGGGACATTCACAAGATTCATTCCTGAACAAATCAGACTAAAGAAATAAGTCTCATCATTTACCAGATTTGGATGGATAATTTTTTAAGAGAGAGGGAATAAAAACATGCCAGAGAATAAATCAGAAAGTTAATTCAGTTGTTTTCTGTTGGTTTCTATTTATTCCTTCCGCAACATTTTTTCAATGGCTTCTTTTTAAGTCCAGTAATAGTAGAAAGCTTGCAAACACTTGGGGTATGATCAGTCAGCCTAATATTTTCAATGGAAATAACTGACACAATCATTTTAAAAAAGCTTCCTCTGGATTAAATGACAGAAAAAAAGTCCTTTGTGAAGAGAAAATATGAGAAATCAATACAAAATAATTTTGTAATCCATTCGTTGGCAGGTGTTTGAAATGTGGTTGCACAAGAAATAGGACTCTGCGCAGTAGTAAAACAGTTTTTTCTTAAAATCCTAGGTCAAAGATTTGGCAGGGACTAAAAGTATTCAACACCATTAGATAGCTGAGCAAATGTGATTGAACTCAGCAAATATCATCAGCATTGAGAATGCCTTCTGTGTTGGAGTAGTAGGCCAATGAAAACATAAACCAGAATGTAAGACAATGAATTTTAATCCAGGCATTTTGCAGATGAATTACCAGAAACTGTGTGGACTACACAGATGCTGGAAGCCCTGTAGATGAATATACAGAAGCTTTCTGAAATTATATTCATACAGTGCTCTGGCACTAAACCAACAAATTATATCAAACTATACTCTAGATTTTACAAAACAACCACATTATTTGTATGTTCAAAATCAATACATCTGGAGGCAACACAGATATATATTTTTGTAGATAACTTTGCTGCACAAGCAGTTTCCAAATGTTCTTATATTGTCTAAATTGCCTATCTCTCCCTTTGTATATCAGTTATTTCTGACTGCTGCGAAGTCCCAGAAATACTGTTGCTCGTGCTTCCTACCTATGTTAAACTGAGATATCCAAACCAGGAAACAGGGTGGATCCCAAATTGTGCGTGATAGAGTTACCAACTACAAGCTATTTAATTTTTTCATGTAACTCAGAAAGGAAAATTTCTAAGTTCTCTGCAGGCTAGGGAATTGTTTATCAATTGTTTATCAATCACTTACTCTACATACGCTAATCTGTATAGGCCTGCAGGCACATCTTCTGTTTCTATAGGATATATTTTAGGATTCATTCTCAGTTGCATGCATTAAAGACAGAACTTTTCCACCACCCTCTGTGTCCTTTTGAAAAGGCACTGAAAGACTGTCAGCACTCAAGTGACCAAGCCTGCTGACTGCTAATCAGATCACTGCCCAAATCAGCTTAAACGCAGTTTTTAGTAAGTGAAACAAGTGCCTCTAACTCCAGATACAGATTTGACTCTTCATTAAAAGAGAGGAAGAACAAAGAATAAAAGTTGGTATTAGAAGTGCGGAGACATATAAAATCAGCAAAGAAAACTATTTGCATTGTATCCATTAGTACACACAAATACTCTTTCTGAAGTTGACTTGGTATGTTTCCTTACAAATTTTTTATTGTTTCCATAGCCTTGGTGAGGGGAAACTCAAATACTGTTGTGTTTTTTCTTGTTTGTACCCCTGATAAAGCAAATTTGGAGAAAATAAACCTCACTGGAGGCCCAGAGGTGCTAATCAGACCTTTGCAGGCCTTCTAGAGCTGTGTTTTAAATCATTTGAGTTCAGCTCTGATTTCATACGTTACTTAACTGAAAAGTTAATGAACAACAAAATCATTACCATACTTCTTAAAGCATGAGGGAAAATACAGTTAACCTGTCAGGAAAAAAATCCCTTAGAATATTTAACAGAACACTCAAAGCTTTGGGAGAGGAGGTTGTATGAAATATTTACAAGGAATTATTTAAATTAAAGATAGAGATGAAAAAATGCATTCCCTATGTAATCGGTATGCAGAGCTTTCTTTTTTCCTAGTACCTCCAGGACCACTCAACATTTTGCAGGCTTGTGCTTAGAATGAGAAGCACCTGAATTTACTGGAGAGTTAAGCAGGGTTTCACACATTATTTATATTGAAAATTCTGCTTTCTTCTTCCAAAACAAGAAGCAGCAGCATTAGAAGAGGGTCAGTTGTCGCATAAACTTTCCTTTTACAGTACTACCTAACAGCAGAAATGGACCATGACTTAAGTGCACTGAAGACTGATCTCTTTGAAATACTGCCATCTCTTAAAGGAAACAAAGGTTGATATATTTTGTCTGGTAGTGATAACACATCTTTTATTTTAAATTCAGTAATTACGAAAAGAAATTACAAAAGCATTTATTAGCTGGATGAAGAGTTAGAATGTACCCTCAGCAAGTTTGCTGATGACACCAAACTGGGAGGTGTGGTAGACACACCAGAAGGCTGTGCTGCCATTCAGCGTGACCTGGATAG
>Ga0065711_1000121_pt1 | contig 95190 bp, 55 predicted proteins | sample Hoacrofraction12_FD_59098 | JGI IMG/M metagenome (GOLD analysis project Ga0065711, IMG submission 59098) | Hoatzin crop microbial communities from Cojedes, Venezuela - Epithelial fraction 12 v2 (version 2) | ecosystem: Host-associated > Birds > Digestive system > Esophagus > Crop | place...
TTTTTTTTTTTTTTTTTTTTTTTTTTTTTTGACACATTTCAGCTTCACTGTTCAAGGATTGAATGGATCATGATTACAGAGGTTTTTTTCAAGGGCATCTGTTCTTAGCCACAGCTGAGGATGGGGCCCACTGAGCCCACTGGAAGGATCCACCTAGAATTTGTTGAATTAAGTCCTTGCACCTGGATATAATTGTCATGCTGCTGTGCTGGGGTTTTCTTAAGCTACTGGTAAAACAAATTAGCTCAATTTAAACTGGCATCCAGTAGGGAAGCAACAACTCACCTCATATAATGTTTTTCAAATAATTATTTTTCTATTGCCAGTTTTGCTTCGTGAATATTTTCCTAAAGGCAGGATGAGTTGCAGGATTTTTTTTTTTTAAAGTTAAACACAAGAAGAGAGAAAAACCATTCTATTCTGCATATCTGCTGAGTTATAAGTAATATTAAAGTAGTATGTGATTAATTGTATGTGACTATCTTAGATATGTATATATATCTAAATATACATGAAAAAGAAGGTAACAGCAGATAAAACAGATTAAAAAAGGCAGTAAAATAGCAATACCGCCCACCCTTCCAAAACCCCCAAACCGGTCTCAATCTGTACATTCAATACACCGTTTGCCAGATTTAGCACTGTGATGGTATAACCACTTTTACATTTGGGAAAGCTTCATGCAAGTTTGTTTTTTTGTCAAACAGTAGACAAAGATAGTCACTTCTGTCTGACATGGTATTTTATTTCCTTATATGTTTTAGAGCTGTTCAAACTTGGCAACAAAATTCACAAGCTTCCTGGAAGGTCCATAAAGGCTCATCACCTCTGTTGGACTTGCGGTGGCAGGACTTTGCATGAATCCCTGGAATGTGTACATCTGTGTCAGCTTCAGCTTTTCATAATATTCTCCAAATGTAGACTCTGGAGGAAAACAATGAAAAATTATTTCTTCAGCTGAACGTTTCAGGTTGACTTCTGAAACAGAAGAAATCGTAATTTCTACCAGTGCTCTAAATATTACTGTTCTATTTTATTAGTAGCTGACGCTCATTTGGAGAAAAGAGGGGTATGTTCACTAAGCATGGATGGTAGTTTTTGATGTGTCTTTAGAATCACCCCAGTGTAGGTGCTTCAGCCGCTGACCAAAGAGGCTGTTCTTGTGACCTGGTCATGTCACTGTGGATACCAACTTAAATTGCTTCCTAAGACACTGCTCAGTTGGCTAAAAAATAACAACATGGACCAAAGCTACTTCTTGTTTATTATATATTAAAGAAAATTCAAGAATATAAAATATTTTGTGAGATCAAGAATATATTTTATTTAATTAAATGAACTCCTGATCATCCTCTTAGAGATTGTGGCAGAAATATAGATGTACATATTATCATAAACTGTCCTCTAAGCCACACTCTCTTTTCATATTGGGTAGACTCAAACGCAACGTGCATGTGAATTAGAAAAGCAGTGCTTTTTTGAAGGATGGCAAAATATCCAGAGATCAAAAGTTAAATGTAGAATCTGCTGTCAGTCCTTCAGCTGTGCAGTGAATTTCAAATTTTGGAGAGTGTGAGCATGCAGCTGCAGGGGCAAGCATGGACATTTCTGTGGCTCTTGATAACGGTTTAACTTGTGCAAGTGTTATCTCAAGGTGAACCTCCGTGTGTCATGGATTCTGTTACCTGAAGAGCTGTGTATGTGGCACTGAGACTAGGGGGAAAGTGCTAAATGCGTACGGTTCTGCGTGAAGGTAGCTTTCAAACAGCTGCTGGTTCCTAACTGGGAATGGTTTAAAGGTACAGGGCAGTTGGCTGTTTTTAAATTATTCCTATTATAAAGCAAATTTAGCTTTTTAACTACTAGGCCTGGTTCTTCCTTACAGTACAGCCTGTTTTTCTCAAGTCCAGCAGCGTAACAGGCACTCCTCTGTGGCCTGGATCTGCCATCAGTGCCCCAGCCAGAGGCTCGGGACGGACCCGGGGTGCAGAAAATTCGCAGAGCAAAAGGAACTAACACTTAAAACAACATTGACTGAACTATCATTATCTGTCTTCGGTGGAAGAGGAGGCCATGGCAGAGAGTTACTATACCCTAACTCATTGTACCGATGCACACCCAGAACCAAATTTTTCTTTCAACTGCAATACCACTGAATCAATGCATATAAGAATGGGCAAGCTAGTTGCTTTCATACAATATTCCTTTTTATAAGTTCATTTTTCTTGAGCTTCAGGGCAAAGAGAAAACCTTCAGTTTTCCCTCAAAGTCATGTAACAAACATGGCTGATGTAAAGGTTGCCTTGCCTCCTCTCTGGGCTCCTTCCCCTGTCCCATCTTCCAGGGAGGAGACAGTAGGAAAAACCAGCAGGAAACCGAGCTTAAGGTTTTTTTTTTCCCTTTTTTTTTTTTCTTTCTTCCTTATGTGATGATAATCTTAGGCCTGCACTTAGAGAGAAGCTTCCAGTGGGAAATAAAGCTAAACTGAAAAGCATAACAAAACCCAAATCATCTAGACTGCAAGAATTCCTCCAGTGTTTTATTCTTTAATGCTTATTAATAGAGACAATACTAAACCCAAAAGGGAGCTAGCAATATCCTGTTCTTTTTCTTTTTTGTTATCGCGGATATTTTTGTTTAGTAAACTCCATGTCAGATCTTCTAATTTAATTATTGAACTCACAATGTGAATAAATGTACAGACATGACTAATAGCATTCTCTTATAATTTCATTACAGTGGAATAGACATGTGGTTTTTAAAATGGATTTTTTTTTCTTCTGTTCCAGTGTTTATAATATAAATGAACTCTCATATCCTGCCTTCTTTTTCTCCTTGCCCTCTTTTCATTTCTTTTTAGATTTGATTCACTGAAATATGTGAGCGATGCGTGCCACTGATTTGGGTCATCTGCACGCAATTCAAAAGGAAAAGGTGATTTTTTTCATTGCCTGCCAAGTAAGTGGGAGAGGTGTAGGAAAAAGTGGATTTATGCATAAAACACAAAACTCCAGATGAAAGAGCGGACCTCTTTTATCATCGTAGAAAGAATCCATCTGCAATAATTACCAGTCAGACTATCTGCACACTATGTTACTTCGTGACATCTGAGAACTGCTGCGCTTCTTGAACCAATAGCTGCTATATAGCAACCAGCATCAATCCTGAATGAAAAAATTGGCCCAACTGCTGGTGAATGGCACTCAGTAGGTTTCCCATTGAACTATGCTGCGAAACAATGATGCACATTGGTAAATGACTGTGTGTGCCTTTCAGTTCTTATGCATATCCCATACTGGACAGCTTCCATTCACTCTGGCACCCACTGCAAACAAATGTAACTATGCATCAGAGATGAAAGTGAAAATGCATATGTTAAATCCCAAATGGAAGCAGAAGAGTGTAATATACACATAGTTGCTTAGCAACAAACATGTTTTGGCCACAGAAATGGTGACATCAGTCAGAGGAGCGAGAGGGAAGCTGCTCTGCCCTCCTTACCTCTCTCCCTAGAAGCTTCATAAAGGTCTTCGCTTATTTCTTCCAAAGCAGAAGAGAGGGCTGTTGTAGACATTTGTTTATGCTGTTAGCACAACAGACTGTAGGACAATTGGACTTTGAGCAGGGAAACCTGTTTTCATTCCAGGTGTCTGTTGTAATAGCTCGTGCCCTCCCGTACAGCCAGGGGTTTTGATCCTCATGTTATGGCTCACTGCAGCGTGAATCCCTCTTAGCTAAAATGCTCAGATAGGAGAAATAAGGTGCTAAGTCTGAAAATGCTAACTGCTGGAATTAAAAAAAATTTCTCGGTGTCACTCATTCTGGTTTTGACCCTATCATGCCTTTCACTTCAGCTCCTAGAAGCTTTTATTCCACCGGCATTTGACATTCATCTGGCTCTGTATTTTTTCAGGATGGCAAGCAATGTTTATTTCAGTAAATCACACAGCATCTACAGCTAGTAGATAGGTATTTAGTAATTCCTCCCATTTCAAATGGTCTGAATATCTTTTCTCTCCTTTTCCTCTGCTCTCCCCTCCCTGCATGCTCTGGCGTGTGTGCTGCCGTGCCCTCTGCAATGGGAGGCAGAGGAGAGGAGAGACCTGGCAAGTCCTGCTCCAAGTTATGCGCACCCCTCCATGCAAGTAGCTCCTGTCGACGCATGCGTGAGCTCTGCGCGTGGCTGACACATAACGTGCCTCACGCCTCCAGTAGTCTGCTTGCTCCACTGGACCGTCACATCTTTCACATATAGAAATACGGCACATTTGGGTTCAAGTCGATCTGCCACCCTGGATTGCTGCAGACACATCCCTGAATACATTATTTTTGAGAGTTTCCTTTTAGTTTAAGGTAATGAATGTACTTTGAGGGATCCCCAGTGGGGGGAAAGAACATTTCAGGCATGCATTTCTCTTTGCAAAGAAGGCTTTCTTGACAGTGTGAGAGACATGTAGGAATGCAAGATATATTGAAGAACTCAATAGAAATTAAATTCATAGATGAAAGCAGGGTTAAAGGACCATTATGGTAAAATAAGGCCTTTATTTCCATTCATGGAGCTATTATGTAGATAGTGTTTTACTTGCTTTCATTTTCTGTGAATTCATAGAGACCCTTTTTCATGTACTAGCATATATCAAATTGACAAGGCATAACCAATAGTATCTTGCACTTACTATCAGATTAATTTTGGGAAAAAAAAGTGTGTCATTCTGAAAATATGGAAGAACTTGAGACAAAGTGTGGTGAGCAGAAAAGGTAAAGGAGGTCATCATGGAAGGGTGGATCAAAAGAGCAGGGAAGACAAAAAGGTTGTATAATAAAAGCTGGAAAACACAAACAAGCATGGTACTGATTCTTTCTGAAGAGAAAGAATCTTTTCTTCTCTTGAAACACCAAGAAAATGAACCAGGGGATGGAAGGATATAGTTGATGTCCTGAACAAGGAGTCATGGTAGATTCTGGTCTGCATTTTCTCTCTGTGACTGAAAACAATTCTCCTAGCATGGCTTTAAGCCTGAACGGGAGTATTGTGTAGCCTGATCCTACAGAAAACAAATTAACAAGCGGATCTGAAGTTCATGGCTGATTCCTCAGTAAGACAATAGGTGAAACTGGGATCCCGTATGTGAATTTTGCAAAGTTGGCAGCTGGAGCAATGAACTGAAATTTGTTGGCTAGGCATCAACCCAAAAAATTCTCCTAATATGCTACAGTGCTTTTCCCCCTGTAAACTCTTCATTTTCAATTTGTGAAATGAATGACTATATCAGCTGAAAAGATAATTAAACTAGCAACCAAAATAGATGTTTTAAAGGCCTGTTAGATTGCCAGTATTTTAAATGTGAATAATAAAAATTTTTAATGGTAATTGCTCTCATTGAGTAAAACAAGATTTTACAATTCACATGAATTACTGAACTCTGATTTATTTCCAGTTTATACATTTTACTTTATATGTTTGTGACTCTTGTGACTCTATTCTTTAAACACAGGCACAATAGTTTGCCAAGTGTTGGCTTTCTGAGAAGTGTAGTTTTTAATTTGCTTAATGGAATTATTTTATTCTCATCTAGTTAGCCACATAGATAGACAGGTAATTTCTTTTAAAAAAGATACACCTCAATGTTAAGCAAATATTGTGAATCTATCCATGCTTGTAGTAGTTATGTTGTGAAGCTCCAATCAAATGCAAAGTCTCTGCAAAAAAATCTTGATGATATTAATAACTTCGGCTGGTAGTTTAGTGTGACATGGGTTTCCCTGAAAGGTGGAATAGAAATAGGAGGAATGCAGAGTTGGAAATCATGTGAAGATTCATGTCACATTATCCGTGACAAGCTGACATACTGAAGAGTAAGGTTTGAACTCAAACTTCTCCTTTTTAAGTTTTGTGTAGTTTGTTTTTTTTTTTTTTGCATAAGTTTAATCCCTTGTTTCTTTGATAGATAGCTCTGTGCATGGCTGAAGTAACTGCTTTGAAGAAGTACACTTTTCAAGAGTTGCCATTTCTTCCATATTCTTTTTCATTTTGAATACTGACCCTTCACTAGCTCGTAGAGGATTGTGTTTGACGGAGAAGAAATCAGTGTCTATTTGTAAGATTAGTAATAAGAGGCATGCTGGAACAGAACCATGCAAGTTCTGAGTGCCAGTATGTTCTGCTGTATGATCTCTAGTTTTCTGGCCCCCCATTTTTAGATGAATGACACCTCTGCCCCACTCTGTTACATTTGTTTTCATGTCTGTAGTAGACTCTATAGGATCTGTACAGACTGTACTTTCATGTCACTTGGAGTCACTTTGATATTCTTAGCAGCTGTACTGGTCCAGTAATATGGTCAGATAACTTGCAAGACTTCTAAAACTGTTTTACTCTTCACCCATGCTTCATCAAGAGTCATTAAATGTGTCACAGAAATAATTATGAATACCTCAGACCCTGTATAACCTCTCCCTCTCTTGATAACCCTCTTGATATGCTCCTAAGCAAAGCTGAAGAAATATAGTCTTGATGAAACCTGCCATAAGATGAGTGTTTTCCTGGTTGGAAAACCATACTTGGCAATCAGTTACCAATGAGACACAGTTCAAATAGAAACCTGCACTAAGCAGGATCCTGTACCGGGGTCTGGTCTCACTGGTTAGTGTCAGTAAATCCTGGGTGTGAGAACTGATTGTGCTCATGACATACACAAAGAACTTGTGCCGGGGAAGGCTGCAGGTACTTTGGAGGGTGGAACTGGAAGTTAGGTTGGAGAAATGATTGGAAAAAGTATTATTCATTGGGGAGAGAATATAAAAGGTACTTACCGTATATGCAGAGGAAAAGGCAGCTGCAGAAATGCAGAATGGAGAGCAAAATGTTTGATTCTAAAGAAAATCATGGAGAGGTTATTATGGGCTCAACCTATACCTAAGCATTCAACAAAAGGATGCTGTGAAAAAGACAAATGTATTCCTGAGACTTTTTTTTCACTGAGCATAACCTGGAAGGCAAGTGTGTGTGTCCTTCTAGCCTGCTCATCACGGGCAGACTTTGGGCTTTGCTTTCCAAGAAGAACATGGAGCAAAGGAGAGAATCCTGAACCTAGTGGTCAGAATAACGTACAGGGAAATTGGAAGGATGGAGGCTGTGCAGAGCATACAAAAGAGAACACAACAGTCTTCAGACGTGTGAAAAGTTGCTGGAGAGAGGAAAGAAATGTTTAACACTTTTTTTCTAAATTGATAAGAAAATATAGACTTCAAGTACTCCAAGAAAAAATCACAATACCAATTATAAAAGCCATAGTTAAAGCATAGATTGGATTGCATTGGGAAAAATGTGTGCATTTCCACTGCTAAAGGACTTAAAAATATAGTTAAATAAACTTCTGCCAAGCATAGCATAGATACAGTTGATTTTTGACCTCTTAAAATGTTTTTCAGCTCTGCTTTCCATTATTTTCTCCAAGTGCATTTTGCCACTTGGATGTTTGTTGATAAAGCCGGCAATCAAAATAGTAATGTAGAGCAGAGCTCTGTAAACCCAGAGGATCTGGTATGGTTTCTAGTCATGTCATTTAGCCTCTAGTGGAAAGTGCCAAGATGTGTGCTTTGGAAACTCGTAGGGCACATAGCTGCATGTCAGCCTATTTCAGTTAGTGTGTTGAAATGGTGAATTACACATCTCGATAAAAATTAAATTGGTCTCGTCCCTGAAATTACAACAAGCCTGAGGATCCAATGGAAAAATCAAATCTTGAGCACCTCGATTTCAGGGTCCACTGAAATGCATTGTACCACTGCTGCTGTGGCACCTCGCTGCCATTGCTCGTCCCCTATGGACGTCCCCTCTCCCAGTGTGGGGGTCACAGAAACAGGGATGCACTGATGGAGAGCAGTCTTTAACGGATGGCTGCTGAAATGTTGGTGAGCCCTGGGAGCCTTAGTTCTGTAGTTTTCTGAAGATAGTCTTGGTCTCCTAAGTGCCTGCATCCAGACTCTTTAAATGTGGGGTTCAGATGGATTTTGAGTGTTTAATGACACAGCTGGCCCCTCCACAATGTCTTGCTGGTGGTACACTTTAACACGTTATGCATTTACAATCATCCTGTGCCCCAGCTGGGAGCTCAGGTGAGTGGTGATCTGTAGTTTCCCTTGTGTGCTCAGCCACTTCCCTCTTTCAAGCCCTCTCCTCCTTCAAATCCATCAGTGGCTTATGCCACCAGTCAACACATGTGCATCCCCCAAGCTCTGAGGAGATCTATCATGTTACAGGCCAAGACTGGAAAATTTCTCTGACTTCCTTATTTTCACTTCCTGCCAGTTAGTGGGGGGTGCCAGTGTCACTGAAGCTGCCGATCACCATTGTGGTCCCTTCTGCCTGCTGTGTGCTGATCATGAATAGCAGCCCTGGGCAGAAACAGCTCAGCTTGTTGTCTCTCCATCCCAGAGGCAGCCAAGCGGTGGTCTTTGCAGGTGGTGCCTCTGCCCTCTCTGCCCTCACTAAGGCTGCAGTAGTGGGTGAGCAGGTCGTACACAGGCTCTGAGAGCCGCAGAACTATGTGCAGCTGGCCTGAGGGAGGCTGATCTCCGACAGATCTTCCCACCCTGTGTTGGGTGGTGAGTAGTCCTGAGGAAAAGGAAATGCAGAGCTGAGACTGGGCAGAATTCAGGCAGCTTCCCTGAGGATGGAGGTTAGCCCTCCCTGTGTGGATCCACGCTCTGTACACGAATGCAGCGACATTTCTGTCTCTCCAACATCTCCTCCAAAACACAGTGCTCCAGGATGTCTCGCTCATCAGATGTGGGTGGATCTGGCATTGCATTTCTTGTGGACCAAGGCACAGAGTTCTTGGAAAATGGTCTCAGGAGATGTCGTTTCCATAACTCTTGTCCTCAGGGACTAGGGGAAGTCGGGGAGGGAAGATCTGTGAGACTAGCTATTATAAAAAGCAAAAAATAAAAAAATTGGTGTCTTTTCTGGTGCTGCATGCTTGAGCTCTAGAAGCATTGGTTTCTAGATGTCTACAAAAGTCAGTGGCATTACCGTGTCACTGGATTTGTTGCTTCAGCTTTTAATTCAATTTGTGGTGTGACAGACATTGAAGGATGAGGTGAGAACTCCAACAACTTCCACCAGCAGTCCTTAATCGGGGCTGTGCCTTGGCCTGCCAGCTTGTCACCTCCCTCCACCTGCCCTCCTCCCCATCTCTCACAGCCCCTGTGGACCATGCCAGCCGTCACAGACTGTGCAAACAAAATATTTTTTCGCAATGCCAAAGTAACTGCAGTAGGTCAGGGAGGGCCGCCATGTCTTGCTGCCATACCACAAAGCTCTTCAGATGTGGATTTAGGTGGCAAGGGGGAATCACAAATGTTGGGTGGGCAGGTTAGCTGCTCTCCACTTCTGCCCATGCTGCATTTTTATTGACAGTCAAAAAAGAAAAAGCAGACAGATATTTCTGGAGGTACAAGGGCAATAGCAGCAGCATGCCTGAGGTTTGGGGGGTTTTCTGAACCGCACTGCCGCTGGAGTTCAGGTTTTAAGAGAGGAGAGTTGGTGGGATGGCAACACACTAAATTGCCCCCTGACTGATATTTTTCTTTGCTTTTCTTTGTTTCTTTTTCAGCAGAGAGGAACATTTGGCACGGGTGTTTCTGAAAGGAAAGGCTTGGAGGCCCATCTTCTGGCCTGTATCAAAATCATTTGTATTTTTTAAAATTTCCTGATAAATGAGATCTTTGCATTATTTAAGACAACATCAATGTGCAGGAAACAAAACGAATTTTAAATGGAATGGTTTTGAAATGAAAATGTTCTTTTCAGAGAAGGCCAGAATAAAATGATTTGAAACTTTACTGCTCTGTTTGGTTTACAAAGTGCAGTGCTGCTGAAACGGACCTATTCCTTGAAGAGTTTTTGTTTTGAAAATGCAAGTTTTCTACCTGAAAAACACTGCCTAGCTCCAGTTAGAAGCCCTGCTGTCTTGTGGTGGGAATTTTCTGAGGTGCATAAATCACTTGGGTAGCTATGAACACTTTACCCAGGACCAGATTTATCATATTTAATGTTTTCAATATTGGTTGAACAACTCTTATTAAATCCTATGTACTGTAATTTTTTCCTGATCAATTCCATATTTATAGCATTAATCATTTCTCTGCAGTTAATTAAGAGAGTTGATGGCTCTTAGGCTTCCTTAAGCTGATCCTTTAAATAAGTATATCAAACAAGATCTCCATTACCCAAATCAGACACCATCATAATAGCTGTACAGAGGCCAAAGACGCACGAGCAAAGATCCAGAGAGTATCCACAGGGACTTGACAAACAAAAAAGTAATATTTCAATCTCATGTCTCAGTGGAATGGGGAAATAATAGCAATATAATCGAGGGAGTGTTTGTGTAGCCCTTTTAGTTTAAAAACCTTTTGCCTTAGCCGCGCTAATACTCTGAAACAAGGATGCTGATTATAAGACCAATTGTTTAGCATGTGTTCCTAAACTGGTTTATAATTACCGAATTAATCTCTCTGAGGTACTAAAAGCCTATTTGCACAATCTTTGTAAAACTAAAAGGGAAGCAAAGCACTTTACCTGTGTTGATACAGAGCCCTGCAAATAGCAACTATTTGTTTTTGTAGCTGTTGTGGCTCTGGGAACGAGTAAATATAAACAGCAGGAAACACAAATACAGAGGCAGTGCAATTGGAGGCTGTCAGGAAGCAGTATGGTGGCTTCAGGAGCTGAATTCGGCTTGAAATAAGCTTTGTCTCAGTATGCGTAAGAGGCTTTGGCACTGTATCAGACCTCTGGGGAAGCCACTCAGCGGGGTGGGGATTACTATAGTTTGTGCTTCCCAATTCACAGCAAACTTGCTTCCCTGTCATACTCGTGTGTTAACTCTCTCTGTCCCACCTCGGTGCTTTTTGTGGGGTTTTGTTTGCTTTCTAGCAAACAGTCTGACATCTGCTAGTTGAGAGCGGAGAAGAAAAACCCCCAGCACACACGACTGAGCGACTGCAGAGCATTTCCCCTCTATGGCGAGTGAGAGAGGTACAAAGATGGCTAATTTTACCAGGCTGGATAATTCTCCTCTGCAGTGGATGTGCTGTAGTTGCTTTGACAATGCCATCTAAAATGCAAATGAATTATGCCTGCGTACAATAGCTGGCAGTGCACTGCAGACGTGCTGCTGGTGTAAACTTCCTCCTAATGATGATTTTTTTTCTCTCTCCGCAAACACATGGACTCCACTCTCTCTTTTGAGGTTTCACAAGGGTTAATTTTCTCTTAGCTGTGGGAATATTTTGCGTTAGGAGAAACTCCATGGTTATTCCTAACACATGACTATCAAAGAGTCAGATTAGTCGAGGGGGAGGGGAAAGACTCCTGAGTTTGCACTTCCTGTCTCTTAATAAAGCTGAGATTCCAGAAGTATTTAATATCATTGTGGTTTACATAGGAAATTGTCTGAACACTCTTAGTAAGTAACTGAATATATGGCTGCTATATTGAATACCATTTGTCCAAGATAATTTTTCTTTCAGTTATGTTAGATATTTGGAAAATGTTGTAAAAGCAGGATCTCGTTATGGTGCACAGCTAAATGAGCAACTATAAAATACAGTTTTAAAAATTTAAGTATCTAAAATGCATTGAGAAATGTGAGGTTCACCAGTACCGAAGAAAGAACAGCAATTGTTTTATATGCACTGCTAAGGCAATAAAATGTGGATTCCTTATGTAGGTCCAAATGTAGCAGCTGGATTTGGCTTTATGAACCATGAAAAATAGTTCCCATCTGGAAGTTGATGTTGAATAAAGATGCAACAGTAAGGCTGCATCTTACATGTACCATTTATACATTTCCAACTCAATACAGAGCTAGTATTGGAGAGGGAAGAGAGAGAGAGGGGGGAGACTGGAATATACAAATCAGAAGTCTCTGGCCAACATTTTTGTGTGTATTCGCTAACTTAGGAGCCTCAGGTTTTAGCTGCTGTTTTTTTAATTTTTTTTCTTGGTAGGATAACCCTACCAATAGTCAACAATGTATGAGTAAGAGAAGGATTCTGAAGGTCTTCCACCAGTCTCACTGCTTCAGAGACCATAGTCTTCATCTCTCTGTCAGATGAGTAAGAAAGCGATTATGTTGCTATTTTGTGACATTAACCCACCAAAGCATCCCTACCCGCCCCCCCCCCATCGAATTGGGATTTAAAAGTGCATTCACAGAGCCTGCAAATCAGGAAGTCTGTTTCAAAGTTGCTGCAAGCTGAAGCTGGCCCTTGGCTCTGCACCTGCACCCGGTCACGATCAATGTTTGCAACATGCAAATCCCACATTTTCATATCTAAATCCCCCTGTCATAAGGTCCCCAGGAGATCCTACTTCCTCTCACACAAAAATATGCAGGTCCAGTTTAGAGAAGTTTTTTTTTAAAATCTGACCACAGACAGAACTCTATTAATTCTTAAAGGATTTTGTGGAATTCATGATGCCTCTAGGATTTTTAAAATTCAAATTATACACACGCATAGTCCATGCTAAAACCTTACACTGTAAATAAGGTTGTAAGTTCTTATTAATAACATAAGGCTACAAAAAGCCAACAAAGGAATGAAGTTTGAACATTTTATTGGCTCTTTTTTCTTCCTTGCGCCAGAATTACTTCTACTGCAAGACGAAGTGTCAGAAGACGTGATGATCCCCTTTGGCTTTTGCCTAGAAGCTGTTGTGAGGTTTCTATAACTGTGAGACTTTCATGGTGGCCCCAGTACTGCAGTACATCTGGCTGAAAAGATTTCCTGTACTTTCCTAAAAGGGTGCTGTTATTGTTCCTGCTGCCCTGGCCGTTTCCATGAGCCTTTAAAATGAGCCCAGGTCCCACACCAACGTTGCGAGGCAAGCATTTTAAAGGTGAGGGGAAACTTTAAAATCAAAGTTGAATGTTGCAGGTATTCATAGTCATCAGACCACGGGAATCTTTAAGCGCCCTTAATCTACATTTACCATGCACTTGAAATAACGATGCACACGGATACTTGCAAACTGTATTCCTTTAACATGGGAAATAAGAACCACATATGTTTAATATATTAACGTGCAACGCTCACTTGGTACATGTGGCCCACTGATGTGACCATAGGCTTTCCTCAAGTTAGCTCTTCAAATCAGAAAGCAATATCACCCTTTCACCTCTCAATATCCTGAGATCCCACACCTACACCGCACTCTCCTTCTTCTTTGGGTAAGTTCCCTGCTGCGCAGGGCTCTGGAGGTTTGTCCCAGGAAGGTGTGTAGTTGTGTTTGTCTGTGTGTGCACACAAGCGAGAGTGTAATCCCTTTGAAAGAAATTGTGCCACAGCCTAAAAATCTGCCACAGCCCTTTTCGGAGAAGTTTCCGAAGCCGAGCTGAAGGTGTTTGACTTCAGCAGTCTATTTTCCATGGAGGGATCTTGGAGTTTCTGGCAGATACTCCTCAGGCAAGGCCATAGGTGGCTCTTCTGAATTTGTGAGTGAGAGCAGGGAAAGCATTCTCCCTCACTCCTTGGAAAATGAGGAAAAGGCACTGTGTTTGCTGCTCCTTGGTTAGAAGCGTGCTTGATGGTGGAGTCTGATACTAGCATCATAAACACATTTCACAAGGGATTCACACCTCCAAGTGTAACATGTCGACAGTGACCAAGCCCCTGAAGGTGTTGGGGGTGTAGGCTACGTGTGCCAAACCGAAGCAGGAGCACCCACAACCTCTGCCCGAGGGTGGGTGTGGGGCCAGGGTGAGCTGGTGGGCAGGCATAGAGGCAGAAGGCAGCTTTGCTGCAGGCTGGGGGCTGTAGAGATGGAACGGAAAGTTCAGGAGGAGCTGGTGAGGTTCAAGGAGGAGGGCAATGCAGGGGAAGAGGCTCTCCCCACCAGAACATGGGCCATCTATCCTCAGCCCATCCCTTTCCCCACAGAACATCCTACTCCACTACCATGCCTCTATCATGGGGCTGTCCCCGCTGCACGCTACAGCCCCTGCGTGCCCCCCTGTGCACCTTGGGCTTGGAGGATGAGGGCAACCAGACTGCAAAGGGTGGCATTTCTGCTCCTGCCTGCCGGGCAGTGGGCTACCAGTCCTTTTTCCCCCTTGCCTGGCAGCAAGCGGAAGAGCATAGGGTTGCATCCATAGGAACGGGCTTTTCAGCATCCAGGAGCTGGTTCCCTTCTCCCCTGGCTTGAGCAGAGCAGATGATCAGACTTTACCTGCTTTGTTTATGCCTTACGCCTGCTCTGGACTCATTACAAAGATGATGAATGTTCATTAACTCCCCTGTCCAGCCTCCATGAAAAAGAATAACACCTGGAGAAAGACTATAATGCTGGCTACAGCATATGGAGAGCTGACTGCCTCTCTCCACTGTACATTTACATTTATTGTTCAAGTCAGTTTTGTAATTAAAATGGTATTAAAATAATTATGTATGTAGGCTTCCAAGTCCCAGCTCTCTTTTTATCCTCAAACTTGCTAGGAAAAGAAAGATTTTTGCGCAGAGGATATTTCTATTCCCAGTTGCAGAATCTCCACTCTTTACATTGTTTAATTCACGTGCATTCAAATGTAGGGACTGTGCAAGCCTTGGCAGGCACTGCTCTGGAAGTTGTTCCCACTGCTGAACAATTTAAGCATCTAGGTTTCACGGCGGTTGGGAATCCCTTCCAAGAGTGCTGAATCGAGGCCAGGATTTAGGGCAGACCTGCGTGGTGCTGTTAGAAAGCGTAGGTTGTGTGCAGTTAGCCTGGGAGCCGGAGAGCAGAGCCCTACAGTCCTGCCTGTGTCCAGTGGCTTTAATAAAGAATCCCATTTATATTCATTACCGCAGCCAAGTCCTGTCTCTAATCTATCGCAAGGGACACTACAGATATATTATTTCTCTGTAGTCTCAGAATGCTCAGATGGTTTTTAACCTTATTAAATCTAAACCCCTTAAATATGCTTCTGAAGCAAAACTTTTAGCAATAAGCTTCCCAAAAAGTGCAAGATCTACAAAGCAGATTTATGGCTATGTAGTGAGTTAAGTAACTTTTCTCTCACCATATCGTTTTCCAAAATTAGAGGAAATTCCCTATTTCATCTGAACAGGGAGCATTAGGAGCATCTACTATGCTGGCAGATTGAGGAGTTAATGCTCTAAGAAGCAAGACAGCAAAGCGTTAATCTATCTACATGTTTTTCTAATGGTTGTTGCATTTCAGGAAACAGTAAAACTTTGAATTGCAGAATGCTTCAAAGTGCTCAGGATTTCAAATCTCCTGTATGGGAATAAAATTGGTCATAACCTCCCAGAGACAATATCTCCATTTTCTAACAGAACCAAAAAAACAATTATTTTAAAAGGTCAGACCATAATCACATGTACTCTGACCGCATGTAACTATACAATTGCTTCTAAGTGTTCAGGTTCCATCTCAGTATTTTCAAGTAAAGGATCAGCCTGCGTGTTTCAGAGATACTGTGGTACATGGTACGGTACACATGGCAGTTTACTTCATAAGAAATCAGACATACAGATGCAGAAGGTCTAGGTATTGATGAATCTAAAACTAAAATATGCCAGATCCTCCCAGTCAGATTAGGACATTTTTTTTTGTCAGAAAATGATGTAAATTATTGTTAGGTGAATAAGAAGACTCAATGTGACTAAAATAATGTGCTACCAGGTTTTTGCTAAATTGTGTTATAACTAAGCAAACTTTTTGGTTATAGAAAGAGGAAATACTGCATAGACAGGACTTTGGTTTCAGCATTTGGTAAACAGTGTAATAATGCAGATGTGTGTTTGTTTTTCACCTACATTTTGGGGCCACATATTTTCAGTCAAGTTTTGGAGACATATTTTCTGAGCTAAATGTGTTTTTTAGACGATTATTTTAGATAAGGCCAGCTGGAAACTAAGGAAGAGGCGAACTGCCTGAAACCACCTCTGCACTTGCAGTACTTCATTTTACAATATCAGTCAAAGCAACATTCTATGAAAGAATATAGAATTAGAAGCCAATCAATGGAGCAACAAGAATGGCCTTAGAAATACCAGTGTTAGCATCTGAGAGGCAGTGATTCCTCTGTATTCTAGGCAAAAAGAATTCCAAAGAGGAGCCTTCTCCCAGCACCTGGGCCTGGGATAGGGCATGTATATCCTGGCAATTTGGCTGAATGCACCAGCTGAAAAATGAGCAAATCTACACTGTGAAATCCTGTAGCCAGACACAACAGGAAAGCAAAATAGTCTGTGTCTAGGCAGACTGGTACAAAATGTATTTGAGGGATATATTTTCCTCAGACAGGGAAAGCATAAGTTGGATGAGTGTTTTCTCCATCTGCCTGTTTTTGACAATAGGGTTCAAAGTGATCAGGAAACACTTCAAAATAATGTGCAAGTGTTCCTCTGCAGGCATTTCTGCATGTTCCTCAATGGGTACATACTGCTTTTGTCATGGACCATAACACCTCGTGGAACATATCACCTAACTATGCAATGCTACAGACAACAAAATTTTCGGTCTCATCAGTGGTATCCTCCACCTACAAGTGACTCTCAGTTCCAGGGAGAAAGGATTTCCATGAGTCACAGTGATTTATAATATGAATCCATTTAATGTAATTATATTTTTAACTTTTATACTAAAAGCAAATTTATTAAATACAGTATGAATCAATGCTCAGATGGATTTATAATATACATTTATATAAATATGAAGTGTTTACAAAAAATCATCTATGGAAACTTTGCTGTTAGGTCTGTACTTCTCTGAGGACTTTTAATGTATTTTTAAAGCACTAGGTGCTAAAGTATCCACTCTCTAAATTGCATTCAGACCTACAAGCTTTTAACTTTGAAATAGATCCATCTGCAGTGAGGTCTGTATTGCTTGAGAGAGAATCTTGTTCTAAATATGTATTGCCTTCAAAGCAATAGATATCATCCTTGAAGTCTGGGTTTGTTGATACCTTGTCAAATACTTTGAAGAAGGAAGTCTTGGGGTGCATTTGTGAGCTTGGCACTTGGCAGAATAGGGATGGTGAAGGCACAAAGTAATGCAGTATCAGGTACTTGTTCTGGTTTCAGGTGATACCCCAAGCATGTGAGGGGTAAAACTGCTTTATTAGACTTGCATGGTGATTAGACAGAGGAAAACTGAGGACATTGGTTCATGTGTGACTTGCACGAAATCCATGGGCATATCCAGCTGCCTTCAGGCAGAACCAGCCTCTGGTGGGAAAGGCAGGGTGTATGTCTCCACTGCTCATCCCCGGAGGCAGCTTTAGGCTGGTCCCAATTCCCTGCTGTCGGGGTGTGTGGTCCCCAGGAGCACCCAGTGGCACCTCCGGCCAGACATCTCTGAAGGTGCCGGCTCTGCTGCAGGGGTTGCCTGGTGCAGGAGACCTGCAGACACCAATCTCTGTCTCCTTTTCTGTGTGGAAACCTAGGAAAGAATTGAAATATTTCTGAGGGAATTCTGCCAGATATTCATGTATCTACATTTTCTGCTCACTCAAGGGGAGCAGTGGTAACCAACATACTAAAAGTCTTCAAATGCTGACAAATACAATTTAGCTTTGAAGGCTGCCAGCAATTCTGTGGTAGTAAATCCCATTTGCAATCAAAGGGTGAGTCATTAGCCTTGACATTTGAGAAATGGAGATTACTATGAATTTATGAAAAAGGTTCCCTAAAATGTTTCCTTAGCAACTGCTGCTGAGGAGCCTGGGGCATCTCTAAGGTCCCTAGGCTCAGAAAAGCCGGCAGTGGTGGAGCAGATGGTTTCCTGTCCTCTTGCTGTATGTAATGCTGAAGGTTTGCTGTCCTTTTCCACTCAAGTCTTGTCTAAGCAAGAAAAAATAATGTTTTCTTCAATCCAGTTATCTTTACTGAGCTGGCTCAGGGCAGCTGAAACTGTTGCAATGGTCACAGCTCATCACGCAACACAGGAGGCTGAGCCGTAGCCTGCACAGATCTGTGGACAGTTTGGTCAGTTTCAAACATGTACCGAACAGAGGTCATGTGGCAGCTTGCTGCCACCATATTGAGCACAAAATTTTACTGTAAAAGGGTTTTTGTTAAAAAAAAAAAATAGAGAAAGCTACTAATTTTCCATTTCTCTTCTGTTTCTGAAATGCTCTTAAGTCCTCTACTTAACATTTTCCTCACAGGCATATGGGTTAAATGTTTCCTTTTATGTTAGGAAGATGGAGTGGTGAGAACTTCCACCTTTAGGGAAACCACAGAATATTGCTCGACCTGCAGTAAAATTGCAACCGTTGACAATATTGTGTATATTAAAACTCAGCCTGCTAAATTAAGCTTAACACGGTTAATTTGGTTAAGTTGGAGAAAAATAGTTTTCTCTTCGTTGAAATAGGATCCTTGTCTGGCTGTCACATCGGCAAAGAAAGGTGACAGACCTCAAGATGAGAGTGTGGGAATGTGAGCAGGGGGAAAGGGAACGAGGGCAAGTGGAGAGGCCTGGGTGCTCCTTGGAAAGGCAAAAAGGGTATCGTTTGCAGGCAGCAGACTCTGGGGGTTACACAGGAGGAGGAATGTCTTGGGCGTATGATAACAACTTCTGTGTCTTGCCTCAGTCAGGCAGGCTATAAAAGAAGGGATAAATCCAAGGAGAAGCTGGATGATTGCAAAGCCATGAAGGCATATTCTCACCTCGTGGTATCTGTATAGACCAGATTAAGTTTCTTCCAGACCTAGTGAACAAGTCTCAGTGAAGAAATGCGCAGCCACCTGCCTAGCACATACTGTATGCTTTCTCTTTGTTTTATTAAACCAATTTCTTTATTATTTTATTATTTATTATTTTATTTATTTATTTTTACTACTTTTCTGCTTCCAGCAGTCAATGTTCCATGTACATGATTTCCAATGGTGATAATATCTCACGATTTAACTATATGTGATATATTTTTCTTCTAGATTTTCCAAGTTCACTCCAAATTTAAGTCAGACCATTAAAGCACCTAACAGCTTCTAAGGGAAATATATTGCTACTTGGTGTAATCCACGAGACAAATATGGGCACAAATCATATACAAAATTCTTAGTGATTCTGCAAGACTGCAGATTATTTGCAGGGGAGCGGTTCCATTTCTTGACATTTTTACAAAAAAAGGAGTCTATTAATTTTTTCAAATGGAAAGAAGTCCTTCTTTCCTTTCTCCTCTATGAAATGAGACACTCCCCATCTTTCTGTTGCTCCTGTGCTGTATATCCACTGAGAACAGCCTGTCATTCTGCAGACTCTCATGTATTTTACAGAGTCAACATTGCTATTCATCTCATGCAACTGCAGCCAATCTTGGCTGCCAGGTGAAACATCATGTTGAAAAAGAGAAGCAGTGTCGAAGAAATACAAACTCTTAAACCATGAATCGCTTTGTGGATCAAAAATGCCATTTTGAATTACACCTGGAAATGAAGTGGAGAGCGACGAAGTCTCCAGAGCACGGGTGCAACTGTGGGAAGGAGAATCAGTGCCGGGGCCGGCAGTCCCACCCTTGCCTGCCGAGTATTTTGCAGGTCTGCTCTGAGCACATCAGTTATGATTGGGAGCAGCTGCCAGCTCAACCCAGTGCAGCGCTCCCGATACGTTCCAGATGATGAATATGATGCAGACTTACTGGAAGAAAAATATATTTCTGCGGAGAAAAACAATTGCTTCTCAAAGCAAGACAATGAAGCCGAACCAATGCTATGTGGGCATAAAATAGAAGAGAAATTTTGGGCAACGGCTTTAGCTTCTAATAAATCACCCACCTGGAGATCCTTTTGCAGAGTGAGTTTGGATGTATCAGACCCAAAATATTTTCAGAGTTACATAAAGCTGAAAAATTGTATGTTTCACCCTTGATTTCTCCGCAAAGGGACAGATACTTTGTTCTGTCATAGCCTCCGAATTTCATGATTGATAGAAAGGTGCCTTTGCCACTCCAAACAACACGTGGGCTGCTTCACACAAGTTATGCAAAAAGGCTTAGAAACATCACTTCATACAGTGGGTTTCGTTGGCTGAATCTTCAGAGAGGACTTGAAGGAAATTTGCAAAAACATGTCAAAAGTTAAGTGGTGAAAATCAGCTTAAATGCTTAATTTTAATTTTGTTTGTGCTCTTTGTTGTTTCGTTGTGGGGAGAGGGAAGAAGCTGTCTTTTTCTCCCTGTCCTTTCATTTTGTTGGGGAGAAAATGGATGTTGGTGAAAAAAAGAGAGCTCTGGCAGGGACTGGGAAGAGGTTGTTTATTCTGTTTTGTTTTCTTTAGAAAGGGGCAACTCTTCTAAAACTGGTGATGATCCAGTTAAAGGGGGACTTGGGGGGAGAGAGAAAAGAAAACTAATAATCAGCCTTTAAATGACAAGTTTCCTCTTGAACAAAAGAGCAAGAGGAGGCAGTGCAGGCAGGGGGTCAGTACCCAGGGGTAAAGTCGCCAAAACAATGGCTGGAGAATGTGTGTAGCTCTTGCCTCTCCAGAAGCTACTGCCCCGATGGTTCGCTGACGGGCTGGAAGGATCCAACCTGTCCCAACTCTGGGCGATGGGAGATGCCACTTCTGGAGTCCTCCAAAGAGAAGGCAATGATTGACTGTGGGTAAGGTATGAAGAGCAGGACTGCAGGAGAATCTGGCCTGATTCTGAATGACAGGTATGAATGAATAGCCCCAGCCGATTCTGCAGAGCCTCTGTCAGCTCTAAAGATGGGGTTTAAAGTGACTTTAATTGGAGATGGAGACTGCTTGGTACTGTCTACGCTTTTCTTGAGCTGGATTAACTGTCTGTTGGGAAATGCCACCTGTGGAAGATAAATTGAAGCGAGAGGATTTTAAAATATTATGAGTGTTCTACACAAAAGTTCATTCCGGTTTAGACTAAATTGTTTTTAATTTAATGCCATGTAACTTCTGTGTAGACGAGGCCTATGGCTTGCCATTTTGCAGCAAGGGTAAATTTATAGCAGATGTGCTCCAAATGGACTATCATGCAAATTCCCTTGGCATTTACTCCAAGTCCAGTTCCAGCTGTCGGTGGAGATGGAGGAGCAGAATGGACTGCTCACATGGCCTCCCATGTAATGCAGATTGGATCTATTGTCAGTCAGATGGACTGGTGGTGTGGGAGCAGTGTGAAGCCAGTTCTTTCACTACATGGTGTGTAAAGCAATGAGGCAGACAAAAGCTGGATTTAAATTAGGGAACATTTCTGCCAAATTTCATTCTCTGAAGCAGAGAAATAAAACATTTAATGCATCTGGCAATGTTTATTCTGTGCACAATGTTCTAGCTGATCATAAAAGAAAAGCTACGTGTGAACATTATCTAGAAACTTCATCATATTCTGAGGAGATGAGAGAACATGATTCTGCCACGGTCTGAAAAAGTACTTGACTGAGAAAATGGATACAGTTTGGCAAGAAAACAAGACAACGAGAAAAAGAAAAAAAGAGGTTCTTTTCCATTAGTCAGGAGTTGCCAGTCACAATCACAGCAAATTTTAATCTGCCACAAAGGCTCCATTTTTAAAATCCTCAGTGTCCTCAACGTCCTGCTTAACGGCCAGTGGCTTCCCACTTCAACTTTTTGCTGTGTATTCAAAGAAAATTTGGAATGGTTGGAAATTCACATGCTGCTCGTGCAGTAACTGCATGTGCACAAAAATAAAAGAATTTCTTGCCTGTGCACAGTGGGTATCTGTGCTGATAAGTGGGCAATAACTCTCACTACATGCATATTGCCCCTTTGAAGGTTTGGCCGTGAATTCTACTGGTGAAGTTCAACTCATATTTTCCACCGTATCTTCTCAGAATTTTGTGCTCAAATCATCCATTGCCTTGACAGAAATAGAAGACAATGTCAAAAATCATCCAAATAAATAATACTAGGCCATTTTTAATTAGAAATTATTGGAACAGCAAGTATCAGCTAATGCAAATGAAAATATAGTTGTGCAATCCAAGTAAGAAGAATGTAAACAATAACAACTCTATAACTAGATTTGGAAAAATAAACAATGCTTTCCTTTTTGCATAATAAATGTGGTGTGGGTAGTGTAAAATAACATTTAAAAAATGCTGTAACATGTTTTTATTTCTACTGGTTCAAAACAGCATTTGCTTCTTGAAATTAAATGGAATCCAATTGAGGTTCCGTCCTTTCAGAAACTAGTCTGGTACGAGCTGATGCATTAATGACTATCCTATTGATATTGTAATTTTTCTGGTATACATAGAAATTCTCATATTGCAAGTTGCTGGGGCCCTTGATATTTTGCAAATTGGGGATCATTAAGAATGTTTTCCATGTCAGAGCTATACTAATTGTGACTGTGTTGATGACATCCACCATTCTACTTAAATTGAAAATTGCTGCTTACTAAAGAAGTTGGACTCTGAGCTTAAGTCCTTGGTGACTGATTTGATTAGTCCATTTGAGTGAGAATAGGGCAACACAGGGGCTATGTTAATGGAACTTAAACAATAGGCCATCACTAATCAGAGACCTCAAGGTTGAAGTGAGGTTAATTGTTATGCGGGTGGTATTTGAAAAGAAGTGTTGACTGGTATAATGCACTATGGGACTGTAGTATTCCAACAAGCAGCCCTAAGGCCAGAGGTTTTGTTTAGTTTCCCAATGAAATTTAAAGCTACATTATGTACATCTTTAAACAACAGCCTATATGCTACTGCCTTTTGATACATCAAGAGAGCAACTACTAATTGATAACAGAAATGAGCCCCCAGGCACGACATTCAGATCCAAATCTGGTACTGGATTTACATCCCTTTCTAAAGTTGGTGAGGTGGGAATTGATTAGGTTTTGATTAAGCCCTTCAAGAAATGCACAAACAAGATTCAAATGACTCCCCCATCCCCAAAAGTTTAGGAAATTGCACATTCAGGATTTCAGTTTAGCTCTAGAGTGCACATTTGGTGGAATCATATGAGCTGACAACTACAATGTCTTAATTAAAAACCTGTTGGCATAATCATGGAGGACTGTTATTGATGTCACTGTGCAGACATGGATTTATATCTCAACATGAGTGCCACGAGTTTTAGCTAGTTTTCTGAGGAAATGCAGCTTGTACAAAAATATCGGTCTTTCATCTGTCCAGAAACTGTGAACCTGTAGAGACAGAAGTCTCAAACTTTCTATGTGCTTTGTGAAAACAACTTCATAGAGGACAGAGATGCTTAGTGATCCAGTGTAAAGGGAGGCTGCAGACTTGGCAGACATTGCATGTCCTATATACATTACATTATCATGCAATTCAGTGCAATAGAAACAGATCTTGTAAACTGGACCAATACGTGCTTAGGCTCCTCACAATTCCATTTCATGTGGTTCACAGGATCTATTTTTAATTAAATAGAGTTTGGACCTCTGAGTTGAATGTCTCCACTGCACATGTGATGTAAAACTTTCTGTGCACTGGAGGACTGGCTGATGGTGCAACTCTTCTTCTGGCCATGGCTCAAGTACCACTTCGGTGCTGGAGCACAGCTTTAGGCTTAGGTTGCTCTGAAGCAATCTGGTTTGCAACTACAGACTAGTGGATGAAGCTCCTCTGGTGTGAATGCTTTCAAGGAAATGAATGAGAAGAAAAAAAAAAAAAACCAACCATAAAGGGGGGATGAGGGAGATGAGGGAGGGGGATCAACTCCAAAATCACTCAGAAATAAATATGACTATTGTTTCTTCCAAAACGTGGAAAAGAATGACGAAAACAAGGGGACTAGAGATGGTACAGATGGGAACAAGGGACTTTCTGTCCCCTTCCTTCTTTTCCTGTCAGTCAGCCATTTTTTTCAGAATCTGCCACACAAATCCAGTCAGGAAAACAAATTTTCCATTTCTGTGCATGTACAGTGGTACAGGAGGAGGGACGGGGAGAATGTGCCAGCACACATAGAAATCTAGCATGAGCATGGGAAACATAAGGATGTTTTAACACAATCACATATGGAATTTACAAGCTCCTAAGTCATGAATAAGCGCTTTATTCACAGGAAGCCAATATTTTGATGTATTCCCATGGCAGAAACAAAATGATGGGCAAGAAATGGATAGACACATCATACACACTCCAGTTGTCCTTTGCAATCAGTGCCTTTCCCTGAAAAGAATCTTTTCTCTATTTTCATTTCTTCTATCTAAATAACCAGTCCTCCCAAGCATACCCAATGTTAGAAAAGTCTTTCCAACGTGATCAGAAGTGTTACTGGGTGCTGCAGATGGAGCAGCTGGGGGCCTTACGAAAACCAGCAGCTCAAAGTATTTTAGCATAGTATCCCCCACACCAAATGACTACTTAAATGAAAATTTAATTGCAGCCCCTAGGGAAGGATGGAGGAAGGGTCAAACTGTTAGACACATGTGCTTTGTTCTTTGTAACAAAAGCCTTCAAAAGTAAGTAAATGAACTCTGAAAAATGACATGACATTGTGTTTTGATGTTTTGGATATATACTATACAGGAGTAGGGGCACATAACAGGAAGCAAATATGAAGTTAATAAAAGCAGCTTGTTATCTACTGAACCGTATTTACTTCCTTTAAAAATCCCAGCAGTGTGCAAACTACCTGCTTATATTATACTCTAGGCAAATTCAGGCCTCAGGGTCAACCTGGTGGGAGTTTGTTTGCTTGCCTGTTTATTACTGCAGCTATTGCAATGTTTCAAAAAATTCGCTTGTTTTGAGTAGTGTGTGTAAGCTCCACAGTTCCACGAGGACAGAATGTGCTCAGAGCTGCAGAGATGGAGAATAGGGTCCTATCTTGAGAGCTGAATGTTCACAAAAGGGACCGGCAGCCAACAGATGGTTGCAGACAGTGGTTTCCTCATGAAGCATCCAGCTCAACCAAGTGTGTCCTACTGAAGAGCTGTCCCACTGAAGTCAAATAAGTGGATTCTTGAGTTCAAAAGAGCTTGAAAATTGCAATGGAGATTTCTTACTTTGTGGAGGGACTTTCTTTCAAGAAAAAAAGAGAGCAGAACTGAAGCTCCTGTCTCCTAAAGACACTAAATCCTTCCCTCCTCCATAAGGCCGGTGGCAAGAGAAATGGGGACGAAATGCACCTGACAGAACAAGTGGCTCGTTCTCACTGGCATTAAATCTTCTGGATCCACCTTTTGCTCTGAAAACAATCCTTCCTTTCCATTCACATAACCTCAGGGTGAGGCTGTGTTCCTTCTCTCAGTTGTGTTAATTGGTAGCTGTGGATTACCATTCTGAATATTGTTAGCATTGGAGTTTCCTCCACACCTTCGCACTCTGCCCACAAGTCACTGAGCTGATTTACAAGCCATGGGAGGATTCAGGAAGACTGAGATGAGCTTGGTTATCCAATCAACTGCTGCTAACCGAACAACTATGGAGATGCCAGTTACATCTGTTTGGAAAGTATTCTGAATTCCAGTCCCGCTATTTACGCAATTCCACTCCTCTGGCTTTAAAGAAGTATAAAAACAAGTGTTCTCCATGGCAACTAATGGAATAAATAGACTTTCCCTGGAACTCGGAACTTTCTCAACTCTATAACATACAGCAGCCCCAATGCCATGTCCTGAATTCAGAACCTCCCCCGTACATAAGAAATTCGTATGGCTACCCTCCACAGGGCTCCCTTATTTTAAGTGAAAAATTTGCCTTCTAAGTTTTTGTCTCCGCACTTTTACTGTTGTTCCTGTGGCAATGACTGAGGTACAAGCCATTTACTGTTGATGTGCACCAAACCACTGTTTTCACTGCAGCCCATGTCATTTCAGCCTTTAATCTCACTCAGCTTTAAGAGCTGTGGATATCCATCTCATTGCCAAGAAGGGCCCTTGGAGCTATCAATTCACTATCCATCTCATTACACTGCGTACTCCAGCCTCAGCCAAAACTCCCATGGGATTCAGTGGGAGATCTGATAGTGCTGAAAAACTACATGGCTTGGCCCATGTGCTCATGCTGGGAAGGGTGACAAAAAAGGCATTACTTTTCACATCCTTACATGAAGAAGGAATGCTATAGAGTGTGTGAACCATGCCAAAAGTTGTGGTCCCCTTTCTACCTTATTCTCTTTTGCAAAAAAGTTTCATAATGGATTAATAGAAATGCTACAGGCATCAGAAGTTTATTTAAGGATTTACTTAAAGTTGGGGATAATAAAAAACTTTCAGTAGTGTTACATATATTAAAAAATAACAGTGACTTAAGAAAAATCCTTCTGATTCACAACCGAGCTCTCAATTTCCTCAACACACCGTTCACCAGAGCTTTGCTTCATTGTCCAATGCCAGTAAAAGCTTTCAGATGTTTCAACTAATTAAATATAAAAATTTTTCTCTCTGATCGAGATACACTTTGTGAGACTGGTTTCAGCTAAATCATCTTGTTTTTACACCACAATCAACACAAGCCCAGTAATGAAATAATTTTTAGCTGCTGGGTTGTATTTGCTGTTACTTTCTTCCGTCTCATCTGTCTGTGTTTCCAGGTAGGACAAAATCCCTCTCACTATACTAAGCAAGTCAAGTTTAAAAATCTCCCCCAAACTAGAGTGCACTCTATGTGATGATTTAGTGTTTTCAAATCAGCCTTCAAAGGTACTGTTTATATCCCCAAATTTCAATCTGTAATTTAAACACATCTTTCTCCGAGGTGAAGTAAACTCACACCGGACAGCAGACATTGCTAAATGTGCCAGCTTGCCTGCTATATAGCCAAAGTGTTTATTCAACAGAAGCTTGGACGACAGCCACCACATCAATGTCACAGCCTCTCAGCACATGTGAAGAAAATACATGTGATACATAGCAAATTAGGTGTCCTGCTCTGGAAGGAGTGGAATGGGATTGATTTGCCACTTTTAGCAATGCTCTTTTACTGTCAGCTTGGCTTTGTGAAAAGCATTAAAGATTCTTGTCACAGATGTTTCTTTCATAAACTGTTGTGGGAGAATGACATTCTGCAAAAATGGTTTACTACTCTGCTTTCTTCTCCTGGGAAAACAAAGTGCGCTAGTCAGCCTAGCCAAATGGGCTCAAGGAATGCTCTTCAGTTATACCACAATAGCATTAAGGATCATGACATTTACAGAGCTGATCTTAGAAGCTCTCTTGGCAAATGTACAGTGTAGAGGTATTTATCCAAAGTGTGTGCCATTGATTTTTTTTTTGTCTTGCATTAGTTCAGTGGGGTAAAACTGGCCAGTTGGGTGTTCAAAACAGAGAAGATAAAAAGGACTGAGCTTACACACCCTGTACTAAGTGAATGGTTCACACTGCAGTTGAGTAATTAATCACCTTTAAACAAAACAAAAAAAAATAAAGAAAAAGAAGAAAGAGGGAAATCTACTACAGTAGTTAACATATGAAGCCTCATTTGACTTTATCCTAAGTTACTGGATTGCATAAAATGTAGCTGTGAGATGAAATAACATTTTTAGATCACAGAATAAGTCTTTGATCAAGGAAGCATATTTTTAATTGCTTACATTAGCTGAGAGAAATGGGGGAAGGGAAAGACAATGAATCTATTATTTTTAGGTCATAAACTTTACTTGAAAACATTTTGAGAACGTAAATTTTCTTACTAAAAATCAAAAAGTTTTGTATGAGTATTCACTCTGCCGTAAAAAAGAGTTACTATAGCAACAGCAACATCATATAGAATCTATGACTTGTAAAGCACTTTCTGGAGAGAACAAGTTATCCAAATGTCACATTAATTTTCATACTTTATATAATGATAAATAAGCAAAAAAAATCTATAATGTCCAGGTTTTTCTCATTTTACAATGTTTATTTTAAAGCAATATTTTTTCCCCACATAAGCATGTATTTGCACAATAGTTTAAAATTGGAATAAAATTTTGGCGTTTCAAATGCACCTTGTCGTCCTCTATATAACTCTCTGAGTTACTAAACTAATTCCTTCTAGACTGAAACCCCACTATGGAAACATGAAAGAAATTCTGAATTTACTGTGATTGTGAGCAGGATAAGTGCTCTGCAGAAAGAACCATCTCTTTCTGTTTGAACAGCTCCTAGCACAGACCTTGGCATGTGATGGGGGGTCCTGGGCTGCACAGAAATGATGCTGCTGGGGAGGGGTCTGTGACTAAATAAGATGTGCTTAAACAAGATGTTCATCATCTGTTCCAGTGTAAGAGGCTTGTTATATAAAGAAATATTTTCTAAAATAGGAGTGCTTGTGAGGTCAGATTTTGTTTCAGGTAACAGCAAAGAAGATCTGTAGTAACTGCAGGCTAGTAGGAAGTAGGCAGGTGAGCACTTAGAGGTGAGGCTGTTAATTAGCACGGTGTTGTACAGCACGATAAGTTGATGAGACTTGTTTTTGCCAGTAGACAGTCTAGCACCCGTCCATTAAAAAAATGGTGAAGCAAAGGTGATTCAAGGTTTACAAAAGTGAAAAATTTATGGAAGTTACTCTTTCTCTGCCCCACCAGATGGGAAACTGCAGAGGAACCTCCCTGTACTCCAGTGTCCAGCACTGTGCATGTCTCCATCACTAGCTCTGTCAAAGTGCAACATTATTTCCACAAGCTGATGTGGTTTATTTTGTTTTTAAAGATACTGCCTGGTGTCCTAGAAATAGGACAGTAATAGAAAGATTTTATTTAATTTGAAACTGTGACCATGTGGTCCTGTTATTATGAACACAGTTATACTGAAAATATATGTTTTAGTTTCTCAGCTGGCTAGATTCCCAGATTGCAATGTGGTAAGACTTTTGATTTGAGATATTAATCAAATGACAAGAATTCCATGCAAGATTTGCTTCTATAAAGGGTCCATGTAATCTATATCTTTCTTTTCTACACCATTAATGTATTCAGGGCTGCTTTTTTTTTTTCCATCTAAATGTCAACAAGTCTGATTAAGTGTAAGCAAGAAATTAGTGTTCCTTCTTCAGTAGTATCTTAACACAGAGATGACTTTCCAGAGAAGACAGTGTCATCACTTTTAGACAGACTGTTCCCCAAAATCAGCATTTCTGGATTTCTGCAGCAGTTCAAGAACGACTTTCTGACTGGGGAAATGACAATTTCCTGGCCGTAGTCCACAAAATATACCCTTGGCCAAAGAATTCCCCAGTTAGGCAGCCTGAAAATCACTGTAAAACCACTCACGAAATAGTTTCAGTGCATGTTGACATAGCTCCTAGGGAGGAACAGCAAACAATAGCCTGCATCCTCTCCATGCTTGCGCTGGGGGAGAAAGAGCAAAACGAGTGTGTTCATTACTCACGACACACGCACGCAGGAGATAGCAGCTGACACTGTCTGACAAGATGCAATCACAAGTACTCCATGGCACACTGGTCGGGCTCTGCGTGGCTTTGCTATGTGAGGATGGACCCCACCTTGCTGGGGAGCTGGTCGTACCTGGCACTGCATGTGGCAACGCCGTACCCTGATGCCTCGGTGTATGGCATGGGGCGTCTAATAAAAAACATCCCAGTGAAGTGCTGAATGGTTAAAATATGTTACATGTCTTTCATGTGGGGGAAAAAAAAAGAGAAAAGGATTAGAGTAGAGGCTTGGATACTAGGCAGACCTATCTGGTGACATGGGAACCAGTAGGCTGGATTTCTCCGTGAACATCAGCAGTAGCATCAGGCTGTAAAAACTGAGCAAACAAAATGCTAATATACTGCTGTTAGCAAATCTGGAAGGAACTGGATCACTATTCAAAAGTCTTTTTTCCTGCTGCATTTTATGATTTTATATATAGTCTTCCCTCATCTAGTCATTGCCATTTTCTCAAAAAAACTTTGAATGGGGCCGTCTATCTTAAAACATGCTTGAAATGATTTTGTTATATTTGTGATACATCACAGACACTTTGTCTGAAATTCCTTTCCTGGTGCTGTTATTTTGACAGGTAACAAAAAAAGGGAGAAAAATAGCTGTTTAGAGGCTTTTGAATGATGTCATTATTGAAAATAGTGTGGGAGCATCTAAAATAATCTCTGTGATAATATCTTCTGGCTGGTTGATTTTCTTTTATTAGTTCATTCCATATTACCATTTTGTCTTAAGATTTATATTTGATTAGCACTTAACAAGTGATGTTGACGGAAAATTTTGATCTTCCATTTAGAAGAAAGGAGACTAGTTTTAAATAAAGTAAAATGAATTCTGCCAAAACATTGAGTAGATCCACAGATGGTGTAAATTGTCTTTAATGAAGTTCATAACTTGAATTAAAGTCCCAAGTGGCTGTGCAGTTTGACTTCACTCATCCCTCTTTTTGTCTGTGAGTATTTATTCAGGAGGGATTTCCTGAAGATAGCATTCAAGAACAAATATTCTTTAGCTGAAGGCCCAAATTTTCACGTATTTGCCTGAAGATGATGCTGTATAACAAATTACTCATTATTAGACATTATTTATTAATTTTCGAAATTTCCCTTCTTGTAGTCTGTCTACACAAACAGCAGAATGTGATTTTAAAAAAATACGTTGTGGATAAGATACAAATACCCACAGGTCAAACTGTGAAAGCTATGCAGTTGTTTATACATTTACTGCTCACTCAGTGAAGAATAGGCTGGGGGAAAAATTGCCTGTGTGTGAATGTTTTTTCAAAACATACAGAAAAAGGGCTAAATATAGCTGAAACTTTGTTCACAATGAATAATGGAAATATACACCTCCCTCCACTGTACTATCTTCATTGTTAATGAAACCAGATTTCAGGTTTTTGTGTCAGTATGTGCACCTTTTGCTTTCCATCAAACGTTACATGGTTGTTAATGGTAGCTGGAGAACTAACATAAACTCATAAATGATAGACATCTATATTGTAATGAAAAGGTCCAACCAATTGATAAGTGGGCATAATGCCATCCAAACAGATGGGTCTGAGGATCAGCAGCCAAAACATCAAGTAAGTCCATCAAATGGAGATGTTGAGGCTGGGTACATTTCACAGCCAGGAACATCGAATGTTAAGACTGTGTAATTAGCAGAATATGACACTATTAAAACAGCTCTGGGCTGGATTAATTCTGAAAAATCTAATAAATACTTTCCACATTATGGAAGGCAGCGCCTGAAAAGATGCCTGCCTTTACTAGGATATGACAGATGGAAGTCAGGATTTCCAAGTTGGGAGTTTGATGTTTCCCTTTCCAGCAGATTCATGGCACAGTGTTGTATTTAGGCATTTCCAAGGCTATATGAGGGCATATCCTTGCTTGCCTGAAATGAACGGCATGCTACTGCTGTGGGAGAGACAGCTTTCCACAGGAAGGTCTCAGCTGACAGGAACAAAGCTCTTCCTCCTGGCTAGCATTTGCCAGTCAGAGCAGCATAGTGTCTGAACGCAGCTTTTACTGATTAAAGGTTAATTTACTATACATCATAATTTAGTCATCCAATAAGAGAGTAAAACCAAGAAAATGTGACTTAAATGAAATAACTTGTGGAAATTATATCTGATAAAACCTACAGGAATTCAAATTACATTTCAATTCTGTAAACTTGCTGCCCCAGAAACTATGAATTACTCTGCTTTCTTAACACAAAACAAATTTTCTATGAGATTAATGGGAAATGTTCATTGTTTATAATAACTCAGATTTCATAAATTAGCAGTGATCATATTCTGGTTTCCATTTGCATGCTTAGTTTTTTTGCCTCCCAGAGGCACAGAGAAAACTACTGCTCAGATATTGGCCAAAATAGCAGAGACGCGTGGTGGTTTTGCAAGCACCACGCTGCCAGGCTTCTTTCTGGGAACAGGAGCTTTGAACTTTGTTTGTGGCACAAGAAGAGCTTTCCTGGAGAGACATTATGAAGAGCAGTTTGAACAATACCTCCCTCAGCTGCACTGTCTGTCATCTAGCAACAAATCCCAATGCCTCAGTGAGCGAGTTATAGTGAAATCCTACAGAAAATCACACAAGTGGTAAACCAGAGAGCGCTTTGAAGTAGAAACTTAGTGGCAGGAGAGCGTATCGGTCGTTGGAGGAACCAGAGCTGTGTGTGCAGTCACCGAACTTCAATGTTGTTGGAATAGCTGAGGCATGATGGGGGAGTTGCCTGAGTGGAGTCTGTGATTGGTGGACACATGCTCATCAGGAGAGACAGGCAGAGGAGACCAGGCCAGGGGTTTGCCTTAATATGAAGCACCAGGTCAGATGAGTGGATAGCCTCTGTGGGATGAGCAACAGGCTGAGTGAGAGTTTGAGGGTCAGGATGAGAAGAGAGGTCAGTGAGGGTGTCATCATGGCAGTAGCGTACTGCAGACCAACCAGTCGTGGTGAGGGGGTGGATGGAGGCTGCTTTAAACAGGTCATGGAAGTCTCTGTATCCCAGATGCTGGTTGTTAGGGGGGAATTCAAGCTCAGTGACATCTGCTGGAAGGCCAACAGTCAAACAGATTTCTGGAGGGTGTCAGGGATAACAGTACAAGGAAAAAACTTTTTCACTCTAAGAACAGTTAACTATTGGAACAGATTGACTGGAGAGATGGTGTAGTGCCTGGAGGGGACATCACCCCAAGATGTGACTTGAAAAAGCGCTAAGCAAACTGGTAGCTGACCCTGCTTTGAGCCGGGGGCTGGACTAGAGACCTCCTCATGTCCCTTCTGGTCTGAATTATTCTGTGGTTATAGTTTTTATTGTAGCAACGACTACTGAGATTTCTTGTGTAATTACTTGGGTCCTTCAGCTGAGGAATGGGGGCATCAGCTCTGTGCCAGGTGCAGTTAAGTTCTGTTAAGGCAGTCATTTCTTTGATGTATTTGTGAATGCACCAGTAGAGGTTGTGGGCCCTGTCTGAGTGCAGTGGACCATTTATTTCAGCAGGGCTGAGACGAGTTTATGGCAGACCATGAGCTCAGAGTACTACCCCTCTTGGCAGCCATCCTGCTGTACACACAGTTCAGCCAAGATAGCCAGGGAGAAGGATTTATGTCAGGCCTTGCTGTTGAATTTGGAAGATGCATGATGAGTATGGTAGCACACGAATGTGAGTGCATGGCACAAGAGTATGGAAGTGCAGGTCAGAATCCAACATTTTCTACATATCCAGGAGATCTGTGTGGTGCTACATGGAAAGGGAGGAGGTTTCAGGCACTCTGAGGTTTAGAGCAAAGACATCCTTTTCTCTTTATCACTAGTTCCTTATAGAAAGTGTGGCCAGACCAACAGCCTTTAAGAAGCTTGAAGGGTCCTATGCTGCAACGGATGCTTGCTCTGGCTGCCCAGAGATGTTGCTGAAGAATGACAAACATGAGCTACAGTGAGAACTAAAAAGGCACCGACCTTAAAAAGAACAGCAAAAAGCAAAAAAGAAAATAAGTTCATTCCTTTTAATGTTTTAATGCCTTACTCCTCCACCCCCAGCATTTATGTATATCCTTAGTCATTTAATAGGCTTATAATGTCACCATGGGAAAACAAGATGATATAGCCACAGTGCACATTAATAGACCACTAATCGCCAAGCAGCAAGAGTTTGGTTGACCTGGGGATATTCCAGCAAATAGGGAATATTTAAATTTTTCATTATTTGTATGGCATTATGTTCACATATAATTTTCAGAAGCAAAAGCCAAGTCCTGGTCTGGCCCTAGCTGACCTGTTGAAAATGAATTAGCAAGGCTGCTCTCAAAGGCAGTTTACAATCTAAGGTGGGATGCGACCAAAACAAACTTAGCACAGCATGGTGCAGTCTTCATGGATGATGGCATGTTAATATTAGTTTTTCTAGATAATGGAAGTTTGAGAAACCACAGAAAATATTTTATTTTTTTTTAATTTGCACTATGTTGTTTATTTGAGGTGGGTGGAGCTGAGGTGGTGAAGGCTAACCATTCTTACTCTTTTAATCCAATAAGCCAGTCTGAAATATCCTGACAAAAGTATAATATCATTACTGTAACCATACTGAAGTGCACTTAACCTTTGGCTTTCTATTTCACAGCCTAGCCTAGGTGTAGTGATATTTTCATAATATCATGTTACACAAATTTTTCTTCTTAATAGCTGTAAAGCTTGATCCCACCCGCTGTAAGTTACGCTAATCATGAGATTTCTTCAAGAAATGTCTCAGCTGAGTTAGTGAAGTAGACAGAATAAGGCAGGAGGCTAATTCATAGAAATTTAGAGAAAAGGAAAAGGTAGTAATAAATATACAACATATTCAAGGTTGCTATAGCAAGTGTAGCTGAAACAACTTTTTTTTTGGCAGGGTGACATATGTTTTAGACTGATATATTGGTAAAGCCAGATTTTATTTTGAATAGTCAAGATGCAACACAAAACTCCACAATTTTTATCTTCTCCAGACCTGAAACACATAGTTTGCAAAAGATGGCCTGAGGTCCTCTCTGTTATACTGTCACATTTCTGTTGAAATCAATAGTGGAGTTTCTACACAGACTGCTTAGTATATGGCTTGTAAAAAAGTAGCACCGCCCTTCATTTTTTCATTAAAAAAATATCCAACTGCAATATGTGAGGTGAGTTTGTTGATCTTTGCGAGTTTGGGAGAATTACCTTACCAGCTACACTCATCTAATCATATCTGACTGTATTCCCAGAGATGGCTCCAGGGTTAAAATCACTGTATTGCCTTGGTGTGCTTATCCCCACCTTTGTCTTCCGTTGGCTCACCTGCCTTGCTGAAATACAATCTTCTGGATGCAGCTACTTGTAATGACACAGTAACTTCTCCAACACAAAGACTGCCTTTCGTAAATATTTAGCCACAAGCACACATAGCTGCGCTATCACTTCAGTCTTTAACACAAAAACTGTCTGGCTTGTATTAATGGACCTATAACAAGCATGAAGTATTGTACGAGCAGGGAAACTGTTTTCTATGTCTCCTTCTTATTACTTCATTTGAGCTAAATAAGAATAGGGCTAGCAGATGAGTTATTCATATGAAGGTTGGAAGAAATATCACTTTTACTTCCAGAACCCCTGCAGATATTCACAAATTTTACCAAAATATTTTTGTAGATTCCTATTGTTTTTTTACTTGAAAATATGGCAGAAATGAAGGAAATGGATAGGTCTCTTTCAAGAATAAAAAAATTTCAATTTCATTGCCCAGCATGTAACATTTTTCTGTGTGTTTCAAATATGCTGTAAAACTAGATCTCCATGTCTTTTAATAGAGAAACTTAACACTTTGAAAAATTACAGTCAAACATGAGAAGACAGTTGATGATTCAGCTTTCTATGGTTATACTATTATGATATTTTTCTACTTTGTTTGCTTTGTTTTGTTTTCAGCAAGTTTTGCTTTAACTGTGGAGAAAATACAGGCTTTCCAAAATTAACTCATGCTTTAAATCAAATAAGGAATAAAAGAGATACATACAAAGATGTAGGTACATATGGCTGTTAAACAGATAAATCCCTTCTGCTTTATGTGGTCCAGAGCTTCAGGCCGGGATGACTTTACATTTCCTGTAAAGGTATTTAGGCTTACTAGAACTTTTATTTGAGATCTGATATATCTCCTAACAGGAAACAGCAACAAGCAGGGAGAAAATCTCCTGAAATTATTGATTTCCTTTGCTCGATACTCCCCTATAGGAACACCTTAATAACACCTCATCTAGCAGAATCTGCTGAGTCCACCAGTGGTCCATGTTAGGTGTCACGTTTGGACGTTGTCCTGGGTCATCTTGTTACAACCTTTCTGTCTAAAGCTAGTCTGGGGAGTGGGAAAACATGCTGTTCGTATCATAAGACCGCAGCTGTTAGCTTTAAATGTACCTGGAATTAGTGATACCTTCAGGTCTGAGCTCATATAATAATAATCTAGTATCTAAGGAAAACCAAGAGTAATCACACTTCTTTTCAAAGTGTAAGCATTTTAGAAAGTAAAACCAATTTCAGTCAAAATATTATGTTTTCACAACCATACTTAAAATTGTTTTTCTGAGTCCATGACCTGTTTTATTTGGCTGGAAACATCTATTATCTGCTGCATTTTGATCTGTAACTTAGTAAGTGGCATTAAACAAAGAGCATCTGCCTTCACACTTCTCGTGAAGTTTCTTTGAACATAAGCTCTGTGCTTACAAGGGGTAAAGATGACATTCACTGAAATATCTATGCAAGGCATAAAGACTCACTTCAAAACATATTTAGTCCTTCATGCAGCCATGTCCTGTTCAGAAAAAAGAAATCTGTTACGTTTTTGTGCTTTAAAAAGGGGTAGGTAGAGCTGTTGCCTGAATGTTGAAGTCCTGACTGAACCGAGGCTGGGTGACAGGAAATACAAATCCCACCTCATTATCCTCCCAGTGTCCTCTGAGTTCTCAAAACATTATCTGGGAAAATGTGGGCAACCTTCAGACCCACTCTGTCCTTGGCTCGGCTGTGCCTGCCAAGAATAAAGGCAGCTCTTGCCAGCAGTGGTATGAGAGGCCCTTTGGGAAAACATTTGAGACTGCTGAACTGATTTTCTTTCGGTCCTTCCACCCTGTATGACCATCCCAAACCCTAGATTGTTAACTCATCTGACCTCTGAGTCCAACAGGGCTTAAAGGACAAATAGGATGCTCTGTTTCTTGTTTTTTGAGGTGAATCTTGTGGTAGGTGCTCCATTAAGAGTTTGTTTTACCTGAACAGCTGCTGATACTTAGCTGGCTTACTGGTTATTTTTTTTAGCTGTCTGCCTGAGCATTTACAGTAGGCTCTGTGTTTTCATTTCATGGGCTCTGGGCTGTCTGCCCACCCTGGTGTCGGATGGTGCTGGGCTCTCCGGCCCTGGATGTCTGAGCTGGCTCTCCTCTGCGAGCTGCCTGGTTGGCTTCGTGCTGCTTCCCATAGGACTGCCTGGGTTTGAGATGCTTTGTCTGACCACCTGCTCCATTTCCCTCCATCGGCATCTGATTTCTTAGAATCTGAAGCAAGCCTTGCTTTGCTTGTAGTTTCTTTTCCATCGTTTCTACTTTTTTTTTTCCACGAAGGAAGAGCAGGTTATCTCCTCTCATCCCTGCACTAATTATTACTAAATATTGTTGTAATAATTGAGAGAATGGGAGGAAGTTGTTCTTTCAGTGCTGCTGAGAAGCAGAGGTTGGGTCCCACTGCTTTAAAGAAGAGACACACAGGACATGCCCCAGGTAACATCAGACAACTTCTAGTCCCCCAGCATCTCTGCTTCTTACGGTGCAGTAACCCCAAAAGATACACAGTTTGGATTAGATTCCTACACCACAACTCACTGCCAGCAGGGAAAGGTCAATGGGACAAAAAAAACCAAAATAAAGAGTCAAACTCCATGTCGTGTTTTTGTGGACGTTAAAAGTCTACTGATAACTTCTAAGGTGTAATACTCTGTGCTGCATTTCACTTAGTACCTTGCAGATTTTACAGAGAAAACCATACCACTGTGTAAACCTGGTGAAGCAGTGAACCTGCTCTTTGTTGGAACTTTCTGTCTACGAGCAGAGAGGTAACGACTCCAGGTGAATATGTAGACAACAGTCCTTGACCTGTTCTGATTCAAATGACAACTCAACAGCAAGAGTTTTAAAGTTACTGGATGCTAGATCTTGTATCTAGGACCACAAATTTCCAGCATGGCAAACGCCACCTTGGGAAGCAGTGACAGCGAGAGACCTGAGGCCCAGATAACCACCTCCAAATGACATACTGTGCCATGTACCACAGCCGTGGCCTGAGGTCTATAGGTTAAACTAATTGATTGCAGTTCTCCCTTTTGTCTTAGATCTGTCTGTGTGCCACTTGGAATATTAATCTGTTATTGAAACCATATGATATCAAATGTTAGCAGCAAGGAATATAAAGAGGGCCCAGAGCTGTGAAATCCATGTAGGAAAGAAAAAAGGTATTTTCCATGTTTTAGCTGAGAGGCCTTTATAATGAAGGACCATATATCTTTTACTGTAAAGATCATCTTCCTTCTCTTCCTGAAATATATTTCCAGCATCTTACAGTTACAGATAACTCATACTGTATGCATATAAGGATTTGCTTCCTGGATGCGATGCTTCATTTTATCTACCATTGATCAAACCGTTGAGATTATGCGAGGCTCCACAAAGGTAGCACGGAAATAAGAATGCCACATCCTGGACCTGAAATAGAGTTCAGGCTTTTTTTCTTAGTCACTGTTTTCCTGTATTTTTCTTCCCTACAGGAAGTGGGTTCACTTGAAGTAGGTATTTATTATATGGTCTGATTTGAAAATTTGACTACAGCAATAAATCAGGAGACAAAAGGAAGTTTTGAACAGAGGTGCTCAGCATTTTTGTTCATAGTTTGAACTATGCATGACTGCACAGATCTTCCCTTCCCTTCATCTGCAATGAGATAGTATTGCTGTAATGAGGGCGGCAACCACTTCCACTGCACTGTGATACAACATAAGGAAGGCTCTGGATATGTTTATTTCCAGCTTCTAAATGCCATGCAACCTAAAGAAACAACCATGACAAGGAAGTCTTTTTGTGGACAGGCAGTGGCCCCAGACTGCAAACAGAGGAATGCTTTTACAATATACATTTAGTTTTGTGTGTAAACTTTTCAAGACCATTTCAGACTAATAGTCTGAGCGGCATTACTTCGGAGGGTATTGTTGTTAAGACTTAACCCATTCTGCTAATAAATTACAGTGATGTAGCAGCTTTTATGTCAAAGGATCTTGAAGTGCCTTACAAACTTTACAGTCCATACATGCATGAATGACTTCACCCACTATTGAAGTATGGCCAGGCCAGGGATGAATTGTGGCAGCTGTTTAACAGCACACAGCGGTACAACACAATGGGTTTAGGAGAGCAAAGACAACATGCTCTGCCAGCGCCAGTCCAAGTAATTCAGAGGGGCACTGGAGAACACCTTGGGAGAGAAAGGGAAGGATTTCTCCCTCATGGGCCAGTGTGAGTGATTGTTGCTTGACTTTAGTGTCTGGGGTTGGCTCTACTCTGCACAGACACATCTTGTACCAAACCTTTTGCAAGAAAGTCCTCCACCCTAACTAAAAAGTGAAATCTCTGCAGACACACATAGAAGCACATAAAGTTTTGAAAACATCAAGGAAATTTGGGTAGACAGAGTTTTGCTACCCAAACCGGAGCTTATTAGGATTCAGTGCTGTCTCAGTACGGAAAATACTAAAAATACGCAGTCTTGGTTTAGGCTGTTTTTGTAATTGGGAAAGTGAAGGAAAAACATCAGTCACACTCACAGACCATATCTGTACATCTACTTGAACAGGACCCAGATCTTTAAAGAGTTAGATAGGAAATTAATTTATTTCCCACTCCCTTTCTGGTTACCAGCTGGCCTCCTAACATAAAGCGATGGTCCCCATAAAGGCCTTCTGAAGAAACAAGCAATTTCCTGAATAAATCAAGTTATCCTTTCCTTCTTCCTTTTTTTCTCCCTTTCAGTGACTGGTATCTTTGGTGACAATCCTGAGCAGTCTTGTTACCAGCTGCTCTAATCTAGGGCTTTCGTCATTTTACCTTGATATTTCCTTCCTCATTGTTTCGCTGAAGTGCACAAAACAATGCCGATGAGTGCTGTGTGCAGGACTCACAGCAGAAGGAGAATTGTTTACGATGACACACATCAAACTAAGGTTTGCTTCTTTCATAGGAATAGATTTATTTGTTCCTTGGAAAAATATCTTTGAGTTTTTAACTTCTTCAAAAGAGTGTGACTTGAAGTATTTATTGTTTCATTTTCCTTTGTCTATATAGATCCATGGAGACCAGTGAAAGTCATTGTGAATGTGTGGGGTGAAAATAGTAGGGACTATTGACTTATACAGAGTTGTTTGCATTGGGTATTTATAGAGTTGTTAATTCTTCCTGCTTAATAATGTAGTATTTGCATGATTGGAGACCCTAAATGTATAGTGCTATGAATTTCTATCCAACAATTCATTGCATAAATAGTAATAAAGCGGCCCCTACCTGCACTCTTCGTGCCTAATTGTTAACTCCCCCTTCCCCCTTTAAGGTTTCTGATGGGATTGCTCATATCAGTGTACACTACTTACAACCACAGTTGGACCCTTAGAGCCCTGAAGCAGACGATTATAAGTAGGGAGAAAATACCTGAGAGAAGAAAGTCCACTGATTTCTTTAAGTTGCTGTTCAAGCCCACAAAGAGTTAAAACAAATAAGCATCATAAAGCACTATCCTAGCTATTTTCTGAAGATTGCAAAAATTAATTCTAAAACAGAATTTCTGAACAGAATTTTACATATGAAATACTGTAGGTATTGAACCTAGTTTTTATGCATCATCTCTGTGCTGAACTGAATCTTTTGCTTGTAAATGCACTGAGCCTTAAAAGCAATTTCTGTCATGTCCTCCTTCATATTCCTATCTGTTTCATCACCATCCAAAAGGAAACACTTTAACTTCAGGCAATAAGAAGCTTTTAATTCAGATCTAAGTTTACATGAGCTATCTCCATTACAGCTTAAAATGTAAAAAAGAAATATATAAAATCATATGTAAAAATTTAATTAGATAATTTCTGCTGTTCTGCCTGTTTTAAAATATATAATAGAACTCCAATAAATTATATTCTGGGTCATATCAGCATCTTCACAAGAAAATGAAGTTAAATCTTTGTAGTAACCAGCAGCTTAATTTTCATTAGGCTAGCTATTCGATAATTAGTCATGCACCATAAATCAAGTCCCCAAGTCTTCTCCAGGTTTCTTAATTGAAAATTATTGTTTCTTGGCTTTGTGGCTAAATGTGCAGCAAGTCTGAGAAGTGATAGATGCTGAATCTAGCACAAACAGTTTGAAACATTCAGAACTTGATAGATCATTGCCCTGAAGGGGCTTGTAATGGTGGAGGGACTGTGAATTTCAACATTAAAGGTTTGTTCTTAAAAATCACAAGTGTAAAAGCTAGCTGTAGTTTACCAAATATGTCATAACCTTCAGCCTCTTTTCCTTTCATTGCTAGCTGGATTTCAGTTGGTTTTCTAGTGACAATTGCAATAAGTTTGTGTGAATATATTTGAAAAGTTAAAATGTTGGCTTGGAAAGACCCAAACCAAGATTATTTTTGCTCTCTTTTGTCGGTGGTATCCTTTTTATGGTAAATCTTATTAACAAATATGGAAGTTGTTTCATTTTTGGCATTTTCAAACACCGAATTAAATGGTGGCAGTCATTCTCGGAGCCAATATGAGAGGACAGATGGGCCTGCTACACATGCCCCAGGTCATAAAATAATTTCAGATATGATACAATTGTGGCTAAGTAAAATAATTTTGCAAAGTCGGAAATATATAACTCCGCTGAAAGAAGGGAGCCCTTTGTAATTTTTCTTTTGACAGCCTAGCAGACTTTGCACTGAGCTCGGCTCATGTTTGCCATTCTGTAGATAAGGACTGCCACAGGGTTTTCTGCCATTCATGGCTTACTTCCTCGTGATCTAGTGGCCAAGACCTGATGATGACCACAGCAGGAAACAGTGCGAAATGCTCCATAAATTTATATGCAGGAGTTAATTGATGCTAAAAAACCGAGCCCAAGATATTTAGCTGAGAATTTCCAAACCACGTTGCTAAATTCATACTGAAAACCTTCACATGCCTTTCCAAGCTGAGGAACAAATGTAGACTCAGAGCTAGTCAGGGCATTTATGTGTTGTCAGGTGCACTGAGACTTGCATTACAGTTATACGGAACATCACCCTCTGTAACCCATCACAAAACAAAGCAAGGCATTGGCTTCATGGGCAAAGACCACAGCCCAAACCTTGTGTGTATGTCCTGAGCAGTGGCTGCTCACAGCTCTTACCTTGGGATGACCCAGGGGGACCGGGACAAGGCGCTGACCTGACAGGTACAGCACCTAGCAGATGTTCCACATGGGTGTCCTGTATGGATGCACTGTCATGCATTACAGATGTCTGTCTGATGGCGTGGTAGTTCTGCTTCCAAGATCAGCTTTGTACTGCCAGTTCCAGCAATTTTCTGTGTGTGTAATAGCTTTATAAAAATGCTACTTACATATGTCCTGGGAAAAATTCCTCAACAAAGGCCGGGGTGTATGACAAGTAATAAAACTCTAAGGAGGGAGGGATTTAAAAGGGCACATTGTCAACTGGGAGAGAGTTTTTAAAATACATAATCAAATAATTATTGTATTTGTGGTCCATGTTATTTTCAGGGGCCTGAAATGACTGTGCGCAATCTTATTTTTGTACAGATTTATTCTTGGAAGGGAAAGTCATTTGCCTAAGGGATATACTGATTTCATTCAGCTGTCACCATCCTTTTGTAAGATGCTACAGACAGAAAGCCAAATTCAAGCCTTGATTTATTAAGCTTTATTTTATTTTTGCATTGTACCAAATCTAAATGTTACAAATAAGAATTTTTTTCTGGTGAATTGTTCCAGTTTCAGATGGGACTAGACAGAAGCACCGGCTGAGTGAGGAGCAATAGAGGATGGGGTGACAGCAGAAGACAAGGGAGTGACCCGCGCGTGAGCGGGCGTTGGAAGCCTTGCACGAGGGACACAACTTCCTCCTGGTGGGAAGCGCTGGTGAGGGGCTTTGCTCGACCCTTGTGGCGGGAAAGGGAAAGGAGCCAAAGCTGACAGACTGTGCTTTTCATCAGCAGTCCCTTCACTCACATGCAGCGTTGCAATGCAGAGAGCAAGCTTTAGGTCAGGCTGCTTTCTGCTACATGGAGATACGAACAGCAGCTCCCTAAAGCACAGGTTTCGTGGAGTCATAGGTTACGAAGCTGGAAGAGACCATTCGGTGCAACTCCTGCGTAAAAAAGGCCATGGAACTTGCCTGGATTAATTAATGAGAGCTGACGTGTCAGTGGTGATGTAAGATCTCCACCAGCACCAAGAGATATGAGCTTGCGCTGAAGCCAGGCACACTTGCCTGGCCGCAGCCGCTCGTTAATCAGGACCACGCAGCTCGATGGCTTCCTGCTCACGGGGTTTTAAGGCTGCAGGCACTTTGTGCCCCTCTAGCCTGGCAGGAGCAATTACATGTTTTAGGTGAAAACCGGATTGATCAGGGTTTAGACACCCGGGCTGAGCTGAAAGTGCGGAGATCAGGATCCTGATTCTGCTGAGGTTTACAAGAGATCTGGGAATTTGTTTCTACACGAAATCGTGGGCAGAGTTTGTGGCCGGATGCCTTGCGAAACAAATTCTTGCAAGCTACTTTTAATCAGATTTTCACTCAAAATTGTGGAAATATCACATCATCAGTTGTTCTTAGGATGTTTCTTATTTGCATTTATGAAAACAGTTTTTCTGGCCGGTGTGATTTACACCTAAGTTAAAACATTAAAATAGTAGCATTTTCAGCTTTGTCATGCTTTTAGAATTGGCACAAATAGATTGAAATTCAGGGCTGAAATGCCCCTTACTTGTCCATCCTTATTACACGCACACACACACACACACACACACAAGCCGAGTTTTAACATTATATTTTAGTTGATACTCAACTGCTATGAACTTCATCTCTATGCTACTAAAACTTCAGGAGTACCAATCACATTTTCTTAAGAACAAAGTACAAACACACTGTGTAATTATTATTGTAGGGTTTTTTATTTTCAAGATGCAGAATGTGTATATTCTATTTCACTGATACTTTGCACCTCTATATGTAGATTAAAATACAATCAAACCCTTTTACTCCTTCAAACCTCATCCCACAGTCAGAGCTCGTAGACACAGAACAAAAAGGTGTGTGACTGAAGTGGTAGGCTCATGCCATTAAAATGAAAAAGGTCGTAAACTACTGTAGCTGTTGTTCCTCACAAGGCATGAACTCATACTCACTCTGTATATCAAGGTAGAATTTCTTATTAGTGTAATATATATGATGTGAGCAGCAACTAGTGGATAAATGAATTTGAATGGGGATGCATGCTCCATGTAAGGAAAAGGCAGTGCTTACTCAAATGCTGTTAAAACTCCCTCATTTACAGCTCCTGGAGATGAAACATACAGCAGATTGCCTGTAACCATAGCAATTGGCTCCGACATGAAAGATCTCCAGCATAGAGGTAGTGGTAATGGCAGAAGCAGTGTGGAAGATAAAGGTGTACAGACAGAGACAGTACCAGGTGGAAGTGAACTACTAAATAAGTGAAGAAGAGGTGCCCTAGATGGATTCGGGCAGATGTGTGAGTTTGATGAAAAGGTTTGGGCTGGCGAAGTGTGTTTGGGGGAACGGAGGGGAGGCTGAAGAGAAGGCAGAGGTTTTGGTGCTAGTCTGGTGAGGAGGACAAAATCAGAATAGGGCTGGCAGGGAGTATGGGGGAGATTTTGCTGCCTCCCAGGTTCCTCACTCACAGCAGTGCGGGATAACAAGGATGGCTGGATTTCAGAGATCCTCATGAGTCAAAGTGTCCCACTTAGTTCTTGAAAGGAGTCCATGCAAGTTGCCAGTTGTTATCTTGGTGATGGGTCATGGTGGGATTCCTGGGGTCAAGATGCAGTGCTCAGAAAGGTGTGGATATTCCATATCCCAAAGCAGTGCCGGAGTTGCAGGCCTGTAGTTTCAAGATGTGGTGGGAAATTCCAAGAAAAATAACCAGAGATGGGTAGGAAAGAGTTCCTAAAATGTTCAATTGTCTTGAATTATGAGCAGTGGTATAAAAAGAATATCTGTGACATTTAGTGTAATAATTCACCTACTCTCCATTTTTGGAGCAATTTTTTTGCAATTATTTAAGTTGTTGCCTCTTACTATTTATGACAAACTTAAAGGGAAGCAGTTCTAAGAATAAAAACCCTTATACAATAACCACAGAATCATGGGTGTGGTTACTTTTCATATAATAATAATAATAATGATGATGATCAAATTGGCTTATCAATCCCAGAGAAAAAGAATCCATTTAAAGAAGTAAGTCATAGCAGTAAACCAGAGCCTGCAGATCAGGAAAGGTTCATTGTCTAAAATCTTTCAGTTCATATGCACAATTTAAATCTATCCAAAATGAATTTATGAATTCATTTAAAAAATTGGGACCAAACCTCTAAAGTCTTCTACCTCTTCAGGTCATTGCTGTGATCATTTTCTCGAAAAATCTTGTTGAATTTTGACTGGAAGAAAATATCAGTAAAAGGTCTTCAGTGTGATTATGTTCTAAATCTGTCTGATGAGGGATAACTTCATTTGAGCAACTGGAATTACACGTGGGTAAGAGCACAGAGCGAGAAATCCAGCAGTGAGAGTCTCTGGTTGCAGCACTGTACTCCAGGGCTGAGCCGACTTCCCGAGGAAGAGGCTCAGCTCCCACACCACAGACTGCAAATTTCCCACATTGTGAAAAATACATAACCTCCTTGGTCTCCCTCACGCTGCCTTTCCACTACTTTTTCTTTGCTTATAAAAGTTATTTTTGGTCAGCCAGGCACTTCTTTACAGAAGGCGTAGTAAATAGAAAATTTATACAGCTATGTGTCATCTTTAAACCTACTCAACTCCCCGGGTAAAAAACGGGATCACAGCAGTGAACATTTTAATAAACAAGCAAAGACTTTTTACGAAAAAAAAGAGAATGGATAGAAAAAGGATGCTACTGTTCAATGCCTCCTATCTAGGCTGTAGAAATGAGGCTGAGGCTTGTGTACACATTCCCATTTTGGAATATTTTCTGCCAGTGTTTGGTCCTGAATTAGGGCCGTAGATGATCAGCTCTAATTCATTGTTTCACTCTTCTGATTTTGAAGCAATCAGAAACTCCTGAAGCCAGCTGACTTTGCAAGATCTGGGGGCTAAAATCTGATTAAATAAGCTTGCTGGGTATGACCCACCATCAAATCACCGGTTCATCTTTTCAGTACACCTTTAGGAGCGTATGATTGCCCTGAGATATCTGCTGAGAGATATAATTTTTTCTTTATGTCTAAGGACTAGCTGGCAGTGTTATTGCTAGTATCTGGCAAAGTTTCACTTTCTGCTATGATTTGTGTTTCTAAATTAAATTTGGCGTGGTGCTAGCAGCTTGGGATAAGCATCAGTTAGAAGTTCTGATAAACAAATAAACTAGAAATCTAAACTACCATCAGGACTACCAGTTATGGATTTATTCCAAAGTTCTTCTACACCTACAATGTACCTCATCCCTAAGATAGACAACACCTTTTTACATCATCACTTTGCAAATCTAGATGGTCCTCAGACACTTAGATTTTAACATCTGCTAAATATGGTTAGCATCACTGTCAAATTGGAATGAGTGTGTAGTGATTGGGTCCAAGTCTGCAATCATCAAGTGTCTAATTTGGTAATGGTAACTTCAGCAGAAGCAGAATCAAGACTGATAATTTCTCCCATATCAAATTTATGTACGTTGTAATGTAATGAAGATATTCCTCAAGGAGATTTCCTTTGCTGTGTATAGCACACAATACCAGTTGAACACATTTCTTCCCCCTTTTGTATTTAATCTACTGATGCTACAGTGTCATTGGGAAATGCCCTACCTTATATAGGTGCAACATGTCTTGACTATTTTTTACTGCCTTGTAAAACGTAAATATGTATTTGATCTTAATTGTTGCAAATACTATACCAACCTTCCCCCTAAAATACTTTACTATAAAAATCCGGAGCTAAACTATAAAAATAGTAAGCTGAACTAACAGTTTCCAATTAAATACTGTGAATCCAGACAGATCTGAAAGGTATTCAAATTGCTTTAAGGTATTTGGGATGCCAGAATTTAGAGATTAGACGTCTGCTGGAAACAGTAGTTCTCTGGTAGAAGAGATAGCTTCCAATAGGGAAGAAAGCCAAAGCTCTTCTGCAAGATATGGGTTACTTTTAAAATCTGTGAGGGCATCAATTTTCCACTTTCAGGTCAAACTGTAGTCAACACTGATGTCAGCCCACGCAAGCACTTATCAATAATGACAGCACGCCTCAGCCGGCAATGCTCTTACCTCTTGGCTAGAAGGTCACAAGTTTAAGTCTCCCACCAGGACTTGGGCTGATTCTTAATGCTGACATGGCAGTACAATGCCAGGCAGGTGTTGAACTGTTTGAGGTGCCGTTCTTCGTGGGATGAGATGTTAATCTAAAATCCCTTTCGCCTGTCCCTGCTGCCTGTCTAGGCAATATTGCCATGGCACTTCTGTGAAAAGAGTCTGGCTAAGCCTCCTTCCCAGCCAGAACTCCCTGTCACCCGACGACAGGCTCAGCCGTCCAAGGCAGAGCACAAGCCATTGTGTTATTGCACCACCATTACTGTATTTAGTTAAGTACAATGGAAACATAGTCAAGCATTTTAGGATACACAGGATACGAAGGGCCTAATGCAAAAGCCAGAATCTAACACAGTTTTCTAAATTCTATTGTTTATCGTGTCTCTGTATGCAGGCAGGCAAACACATTATATGTATATTTAGAAAGTGAGGCTCTGTTAAAAATTACATTCAGCTTGCACCCATTCCATTTATATTATATGAAGCAATTCTATTCCTTCCCTCAAACTGACTTTTTACCATTTTGAAATAAGAACTCTGCATTTAATATCAGACATTCTTTATTAAAGAACCATATTGTTTAGCTTGTCATGATATAGAGTTGTTTTTCCATAAGTACATTAAGCATGGATACTCAGGGAATATTTTCTTCAAAGCAAGTGGAAATTCTGAGAAAAAAACATGTTATAACAACTGTCTATGGTTAAAAATGAGAAACAGTAGAAATCTTGGATGTTCTCTGAGGAATAGGGTGCTATATGTGGCATTGTGGAAATGCCATCTGCGGATGGTTATGGTCTGAGAAGACTGCATGCTTCATTTTATTTTATATAATTTCATTATATCTTATTTTACTTTGTTTTCCCTGACACGCTGACTAGAATTAGAGTGTTAAATGTTGTTTTTATTTACAGTACACTATTGAAAAATGCATGTGTATGTGATGAAAACCTTAGGAACTCCGTATAAAGAGTTAATATGGAAAAGGTTATTAGGTAGCTACGAGTTTGGGTGCAAATCAGAATAACACAAGAATTTTCCTCCCCCCTCAAATTAGAAGCTCTATGATCTTCTGAAATCAAAGTATCTACTTAAAAAAAATAAAGCAGGGAGTAAAACTTCAAAATAATGCAATCCCCCTTTTTTTTAACCACTTTGCATAATATAAAGTGCTTAAACTCTTTCTGCAGCAGTCCTGCTGGCTTTCTGTTGCTTGATATTCTGACCATTTTTGAACCCTTGAACTCTGACAGAGAGGAGGGACTTGGAGAGGTTGTCATCTGATCTATGTAAGAAGGCAAAAGGAATAGCTTTCTTTTTAATAGCACTCTTTTCTGCTTAACAGTTGGTGGGAGATTAAAATGATCTAGGTGGATAAGGCAGGTTAAAGGTCAAGGGACACCACAACTCCTCCTCTCCCCCACACGTCAAAATATAGACAGGTCATTAGAAGTTAAAATTTTATGCCCCTTTCCCAAATATTTCAGTCTATTTATGCACTAATTTTTATTGTAAATTCCAGTTCTTGAGGGGGACTGGACCCCTACTAGGCTACTGTCCAGCCTGTATAGTTGTCAGGTGCTGACATTCTGAGTTTCAGCCATATTAATTGCTGGATAAAGGCTATAATCCCCTCTCTTTGAAGCCCAAGACTGATTTTTAGGCAGTACTTCAAAAGCAGCACACAACTGAAGAGGCATATTTCCTACTAGCACTGAATCAACATGATTTACTCTGTTTGCATTTGTCTACATACGCCTTGCATATTTGGCTGCACAACAAAAAGGTGTGAGCTGGCTGTAATATAGTCTAAGGAGAGGTTTTTACTATCCTGAAGTTGATATATGACCTCATCTGAGACATACCGTTCCAGATCTCTGCTTCAAGCATCATTAGGAAAGTATAAACTCCTATATCATACCTTTGTTACCAACGAAAAATCTTGCCTTGTGTTGCTAGAATTTTTTCTCCCCACAACATCATATTAAAACTATAATTTAGAATAAGGCTGATTCTTAAGCCGTGAATAAATAAGGCCTGTGTTTTGAAAAAGCAAACCTTTTTCGAAACATGGATTTTAATATCCTAAATACTGCAGCTTCTTAATTAAATGAAGCTGTGATCGAGCAGCAAATATCCATTATTAAGAATAAATAAACATACTGTTTATCTTGCTTTTGGGAAAGGGATATGGGCGAAGAGGTCTTTGAATCGTAAATAGATTTGTAGCAACTGCAGAACTCGAGTCTCAGCGTTGGTGTGTACTTCACTTCTGGCTGTGCCTCTTGTTGTGGCAGGGTGTGCTTGGCTTCTGGCTGGCTGTCCGCAGAGCCGCACTATAGGGACTTTCTCATCCAGGATTTGCCAAGCATGCTTAGTGTTATATTTGAGAAAGATTAACAATATTTCAGATCAAAGGAGAATCCTGCTGCACGGTCTTACAAGATTGTCATTCACTTCCATTATGGCTCATTTGCACAAGATTTTCATGTAATATGAGCCATTGTTTTGATGGCAGTGATTTGACATAAAGACAGGGCCAAAATGCATCTCGGAGCCCCAGTCTGGGGGGTAGCCGGGGCGCAAAGAACTTGCCAATCATAAAACGCAACTTTGTCTCAGTTACAGTAAAGCCTTTATCAGGTGGAAAACTTCTGAATGAGCATTGATTTGAGGAGAAAAACTAACAATGGCCATTTTTATTAGAGCATAGGCACTGTTTTAACTAGGCAAAGTTTTTGGTTAATATGAAATGCAAACATCAGGTTCGGAGTAATTTTGGTCAGCCACATATTCTGATGGCTTGTTCGTTACTTTGAAATATTGGGTTTGTTTTAAGACTTTTCACAAAAGTTGGAGAGCCTCATACTGGGACTTACATGTGAGAAATGTATTTATCCTAGTATTTATAGTTTAACCTAGTAGCTTTGTTTTAAGGATCAAATTTGCCATACCGATGCTTTGCAGACACTTTAAAATGGAGATGCACTTGACTGTAGTGCGAAACAAATAAATAAAATTTACTAGAAAGAAAAGTAATGTGTATCCGATAGTTTTCTTCAAGTTCTGTCTTTCAAGTAATACCTTTTTTGGGTAAATTTAGATTTTATGGTAAATGAGCATTAAACTTTATGAAGTCAGTGGAGCAGTTTTTTAGAGTCTGATTTAAAGCCACAAGTCGAATCTGGACAAAGCCTGTTGCTTTGGCTTTAATGCCTAATGGGCTTAGGTAGAGCAGGAAAATCAGTGCAGGAGTCGGTCCGGGATGTCCCAGGCCCAATCCTGTAATTCTTGCTCAGGCTGAACTCCCACTGACTTCATACAAGGACTGCAGGATGCCCATTGTTTCCCACCCTGCTAAACTCCCTAGGTACAATTACGCAACTTAAGCACAAAATTTCAGCTCTAAGTGTAAGTTTCCTGGGTTTCTGTGGGTCTAAGTTGTCATTGTCATTTTTACCTTTTTCTCTCTCTGTTCTGAGGCATGATAGCTCTTTTTCCAACAGTGGGGGGAAAAAAAAATATTAAAATTGTGAACGCATGAGAAGATGTAGCACGTTATATAGGGATTTAGAAAACAATTTACTTAAAGCAGTAAAGGTGTCTTTAAAGTTGTTGCTAATGTGTGTTGAGTTATAATGCTAATATATGCATACGTAAAGCTCTAAAGAAAACTTTAGATGCAGAAGATTATTTTAAGATGTAAATGGTATGCTCCTCTCCTTTCTGTATTTGTGGGTATAATTAGTTAATACTTTCTTACAGACAAAACACCTGAAATAATTAGTTATAAACAGCAAAGAGTGTTTTAGAGTGAAAGAAATGTTGAACAATACCACTGCAGTGATACGTTTCAAATTGTTTTCACACTTTATATTGCAAATTACACTTAAATACATCTGGTGTGCTTTCAAAAAAAAAAACCAACTAAAATACCCTTATATGAAAATGTGTGATGGAAGGAACCTCGTGCCTGGGTTATAAAGCCTTGGTAAATGGACTGTAAAGTGGAAACAGTGAAAAACATTTCAGCTGGGTGACGATAGCTGGCGTTTCCCTTCTAGTCTGTCACGAAAAGGATTTATTTCAGGAAACTGATCGCATACTGTGGAAGGTAGCATCTATATGTCAGCAATTCCACTGGCATTTCGTGGAAAGCTTAAAAATATAAACATGAAACGATTCGAGGAGTGCTTTCCTCCCGCATCAGGAGATGCTCGCACAAGAGGCGAGCAACAGCGCCCTCTGCACCTGGAACCGCTCTGGTCGCTCAGCCAGGCTGCTGCGGGCAGAGGGGAGCCGCTTAATTGCAATTACTGTTGTTTTCAGCTGCTGGTAGGTACAGCTGGGGAAGCGGGGGAGGGGTGAAAATATTCAGATATATTTTTCAGTGAGATGTAACTCTACTATAGTACCTGATAGCTTCCGCACCCTTAGGTACAAAATTTACAGTAATACATGTATTAAAGTTATCTAGAACAAACAAGCACAAAATAGAAGCAAAGATGTTGAACTTTTGAATTCCCTTCAGCATAATTTAGATTCACAGTGTGCCATTAACAGTGAAGCAAATCACAGTCTGGAGTTTTGTTTTAGTACGGGTTTCCTGTATTATTTTATTAATATTTCACTCTTGAAATATTAGGTACAGAATCAGAAGAGTCTGTTCATATTAGTGCTTAAAGACATATTCGGGGGGGGTTTTCCAGAAACCAGTAGTAACGCCAGAGACTGATACATGACAGTATTTCAGGATCTGTCAGCCACAATGATGCTTTTTGAATTAGGGAGCTAACTATCTTTGCAAGTCTCAAAATAGAATTCTGCAAGCAAGTAACTGTTATAAAAATGGATTAATTTGAAATAAGTGTTTTATTTTCTGACCATAGTAGATGGAAGATAATGGTCCTGTGTGAAAAGTTCTTGCATAATATTTCTTGATGATCAAAAAGAACAAAAATTATTTTCTATTTGCTATTTATGTAAGCAATTAGTACAGCTGAGACGCTAATTAAGCTCATAATATTCTTCACTTATTCCTATAAAAGGCATAAGATGAGCTGTCCAAAAAAATCACAGCATAAACATTATATTTCTCTTAAATGAAGTACAGTGATGTTACATATTTTCCACTGACAATTTATTTCTTCTCATCAGAAGCGGTGAAATATTACAGCTATATATATATTATATATCCATGAAGTATAGAAAAGTAGTAGGATACTTTGAATTTTTTTTAATAGATCATCTTTTTTCAGTTCTTTGGCAGTGATAATTTAATTATTCTTTGCTTTTTCTCATGATTTCCTTAGTCAATAATTCCTTATCTTTAATATGAAAGTAGCTCCTAATAACAAGTTTTGTGTCTGAAATACAAGTTTCAGAAATGTTCAAGATTACTTCTACATGGAATGCAGTTTATGGATTCAAAGAATAAAAAGAGTGAATTGTACAGAAACTATTACAGAGGACTTGTTTTGTAAAAATAAAATAGTAAAATTAACATCAAAGAGTGGTATTCTCTCGCTTTAACAGAATGGAAATAGATCTACATTTACAACATGATATGAATGTGACAAAACATACTTTTAAAATTTACTCATTTAACAAAGACAAACTGTCTTTGTCACAGCAATTAAGGAGAAGTAGAAAGTCTAAAATCATATGGCTTTTGCATATCAACCAAATATTTTTCAAGGAAATTCAAAGACATATTTTAACATTAATCTAAGCTTAGATAACTGACGTAAAAGGGGTTTAACAACCAGAAAACAATAGTTCTTTGTTACATTTCTACTTTCAAACAATTTAAGGTGCTGCTTGGAAAGATATGAAGTCTCACGAAATTTTCAAAGACTTAGCACTAATGGCTGTTAGTATCACTGTGTTCATTTTAAGAGCAAATTAAAAGAGTGAAAGAACAGTGCAAATAATTGTTTCATATGTTCTTTGCTTGTGACTGCTGTAATCATCCAGGCTGATTTACAAATGTAGACTTGAAGGTTTCTCAGCTTCCTGCAGTGTAGAAGACTGTTACTTTGGCACTCACACTCATGCCCTTGTAATCACCACTCAAAACTGTGCCCTGGTATTTCCAATTCCCAGTCTCTTGATTGAACACCTCATTCTGTGCTAACAAGGTGTCCAAGGTATTTGAACAGGGGCTGCAGTCAGAAAATTGTTAATGGTTTCACTCATTAAGAGTTGCTGCACTAGTTTTGGCAATTTGGTAACTGTCTAAATTGCAAGTTGATTTTTCCCTTCATTTTAAAGAATGATGCTAAAATTTGAGACCAGGAACACTAACAGCTACAAAACCCCAGAAGGGTGTTTAAATTACTCTATTTGTATTAAAGCAAAGGGTTTTCATAGCAGAAAGGGTATTATTTTATTTTTGAAGTTATGTTTTAAAATTATGGAGAAATGCAAAACCAGATACTAAATGGAAAACTAAATACCAAAAATGTATAAAAAGGGAATAGTAAACTGTAAAAACACCTGAATGTCTTAAAGAAATCATTGAGAAAGCCAAACTAATTATTAAAATTACAAATGAAAAAGTCAGAAAGAATTCGCCTTGGGTCTGGATGTACTTTGAATAATTGGGATTAAATTCTTTAGAATAAAAGGATTTATAGCTGTAGCAAACTGTGGTATATGCACCTGAAAACAGGCCCTACGAGTCTTTAATAATTTTTTGCTATAGTGCAAGCTAAGCAGAAAGTAATCCAAGATCAATGGGCCTGATCCTGCAACCCATACTCAAATAAGAATCTTTTCCTTCTTCTCTTGTCTATTTTTCATGAGTGCAGCACTTAGGAATAAATGTGTTCCCTGAAAAAAAGCAATCAAGAATTATTAAAATCCATTAAAAAAATGACATGTAAGGGATTTTTCTAGTAATATGTTCCCTGTCAGCTGGGATGACTGAGTTACTGTGTTGAGCTATGGAATATTAAAGCAGGGAATAGGTTCTGTTTTCAGAAACCAGTTTACACCTAAAGCAATTTTTCTAATTTCTATGAGAGAAGAATTTTGCCCATGGAAATTTAATTTTTGGGGTGGAAAGAATGAACTTTTCTAAAGAAAGGTGGAAAAGAATGATTTGAAGTTTTTCTGTAACCCACTAAATGAGTAAGTCATCCCTAAAAACTTGCAATCTACCCTTTTAAAGAGAGGATTAAAATTCAGTGAGTCACCCTACACTGCATCTTTTGGCCAGGTTTTGTGGTTTTTCAATTACATATATCTGTCTTTACAAAAGTTTTTCTCTGGGGCTGTGAAAGATGCATGCACGAACGAAGGGAAACTAGAAAGGAAATGCTGACTCTGGCCACGCAGAAAGCACTGTCAAAAGCACACTATAAACAAACTGAGAAGACAATTTTTTTTCCTGTTGTTTTTCTTCCATTAATTTTAAATATTCTTTGTAACTTTAGAAAGCAAATTACTTTCCCTCAAAAGTGTGGATAATATCCGTGTGGTAGGTGGTTTGAGCCTGTTCTTTAATGAACAAGTATACACTTTAACAAAAATAATACAGGAAAAGGTAAAAATAATATTGTAAATATTTTGCCAGATTTGAAATATGATATGATTTGTTCTTCACAGAAATATTCTAACCAGCAGGCCATACTCATCTGATTTTGTTACAGCAGAATCTCCCTCATACAGCTCCTTTAACCAATGCTCTTTCATAAAGTTATGCTAGCCACATAATTTGTCTCTCAGCTGGCTGGGATATCGCTCCAAGGTACACAGATCCTTTTCATGACGGGAAAAAAAAGTGCAGGCAAAAGAGCAAAATGAAACCGTTATTTACAATGCTGGTATAGTTTGCTTAGAAATATGCTGTGAATAAGCACGTAAATGTGAGTTGTTGAATAGAACACACTTTTTGAACATTACAGGAGTGCAGAACATCTCTGTGATTTATGTTCATCCCTATCTTTATTTAGATTCATGCTTTTAAAAACTTTTTGGCATTTGTATTTAATCAAGAACAGAAATTATGCATATGTCTAAAACGCAAAGGGCCTTTAAATATGAGCTATGTGTAAGTTTTCTTTTGTGTGTCCAATTTACTCTTCTTCTCTGACTGCAGTTGCAGAGGGAGTAGATAAACAACTTTTGGAAGGAAAGTCTGTTTGAATTTTGATGTGTGATCAGTGTATTTCTGAACTGGACAGTGGAGCATGCCTCTGGAACTCATTGCAAAGATAAAAACCCATCTGTATAAATTGAAAACTTTTCTTTTTGAACTAGAAGTTGAAAACAGACCATGACTTTTCCATAGAAAAATTACAGAAATAATGGCCCCTGGCTGTGGAGGCATTTTTTTGTTTTTCATGAATCAGGCACAAAGTTATTTAAATTAATTCTGGTCTCATCACGCTAATAGAATATCCTTACTGATCTTTACAAAAAATATTAGAAATCAGCAGTGTGTGGATGTAATAGCAATATCTGTTTGACCATGTTCCCCAAACAATTTTTTCTTTATTGAAAAGCACGACTGCTGATGACAATGCTCACTCATGATGCATATACTTTGTGCATTTCACACATTATCTTTTCATATTAATTGCGTGCATCAGAAGTACTAAATACTCTATTGCTTCACCATCAATAGAGGGTAATTTATTTACTGTCTTTTGAAAGCAGTCATTAAAGATAAAATCAGAAGAAAATTTCTTCATGAAAAAAGAACTCTGTAAATATTTCCTTGTAATTAAAAAATATATGTCAAAATACAAGTTTTACCTCCTAAACGTCGTCTATAGCTATGTACCACCTAAACGGTTCTGCTCTTCTGATTGGGTCCACTACGTAATTTGTTCTAATGTATGTTTGCACGCACTGCAAGGAAACAGACTGAATTTCTCTGTGCCTCTGCTGCCTAACAGAATGCTGGATCTTAGGTACCACAGCTGGAGCATGCTAAGTGCTAATACTGGTATAAATGTGGCTATTTTACTAGTAGTTCCCTTCCCCCTCCCCGATGCTGACACCTCTGTACTTCCCTGGTTCCTGTTCTGAATGTGTGGAATGTCCCTGAAATGAGGACCCTTCTTCCCCCAAGATTTCTGGATTGGTCCCTTTGCCAGAGGAGGAGAAAGCTTGGGGTTGCGTGAACCAGCAGAACCATCCCAGATTTAGCACACTCTCCAGTGACCCTTTTCTGCCTACCAGTTAGTGTGCATGGGCTTCCTATAAAGTTCATCTCTGCCTTGATTAGGTAAGAGGCAGGGCTTGGTGGTCCCAGGTGTACCCTCCCCTATGAAAAGACATTGATCTAAAGTAAGGGCAGAATCTACACTTTAAAGACACTCCAGAATGGAAAAGGCTGGTGCCTTACCTTAACAATGCAGCTGAAAGATAGCCAGTGTGCCATCCTAGAACTGCCTAAAGATAGGACATTCTTCTGACAGCCATCAATTCTACAGAATTTTGTCACTGACCTGAGCAGAAAGAGAACTGAGGTCTTCTTCACAGGCTCCACTCATCTGCTCATCCTACAGCTCAGCAGCATGCTCCTCCCAGGCAGCTCTGCCAGCGAAGAGTGTGCTGAGAAGGAAGCACATTTCCCAGGCACGTGACACAAAGAAAGAACCAGAATGATGGGGCTAGGACAAAAGTGAGGACGAGAGGTCTTCTTGATGCTAAGAGGAAGCACCTTTCAAAACAAAGGAGAGTAGTGAGGAGGAGCATTTCAGCGGAGAGTAGTTGGTTCTAATGTGCCTAAGTCCAATCCTTAACACGGAAGTACACTAAGCATTTATGTTCAGTGTTATCCTCACTCTCACTGCACGGGGAGAGTAATTATGTGTATTTTACACAAGCAAGGTCTTTCCCAATCCCTGATGAACCCAGCTTCACACTGAGGAGGGAAAGAGCAGTGGGTGTTTTGGAAGCTTTTGGGGAGTCAGGACCATTTTAGCTTGACCGTCACATTTCAGTGGCCTTCAGGGTGATGAATATTAGTACAATGATTTGCTCTGTTCAGAGGAAATGAGGTTCAGAGTGGCATGGGCAGTGGTGTCATCCAAGAGGACTCTGAAGTGGCTCAGCAATCCACATTCCTGTCCTCAGATCCCTACTGAGATCAAAGGTCCACCGTTGCCTTACCAAAGATTTTCTACCAGAAGGGCTTAAAGCAAATGTTGTTCTGAGGGAGTAGGAGGGTTGAGGATATCTTTGGTATTGACGAACATGCTGACTGAAACATGAGATATTCCACCGATATTCCTGGATGCTTCTAGAGGCATTTTTATGGCTCCTCAGTTTTGTGTGTCTACATTCTTAGAAATACTCTGTCCTAGTTTAAATCAGTACCTATTTTTGGTTAAAAATGTGCCTCACTTTCCTCTGATACAGCCAAAGAGAGCTTGAATATTAACTAGAGCTTCCTGCCTGCTCTTGGTTTTTCCAAAGTGCAGTCAAATAAGCACAAGATCAGTGTTTGTACTGTGGCGCTGCTGCATGCGTGCCATGAGTCTTTGGACTTCCGCAAAAACGATTGGCTTGAGACTGGTCCTGGAAATAGGCAAAGGAGCAATTGTGTTGGGCACTGCTGTGCAGAGCAAAGGATGGTCCATGATGCTGAGGCATGCAGTATCAATGGTGTGGAGAGCCAGCTCTAAGGAAGCGATAGGGTAGTTTCTGCCTCTGTCTTCTTAGTTGTCTTAACATCAGCAGGTGCAGGAAGCCTCATAGTCCTGATTTTGAGCCCTGTTTATACTGCTAAACTGCCTTGAACTGAACCCGCCTGTGCTCCTTACAGAGTGTGACCTAAAAGTCTTCAGTAAGTCTGAAGTATTACTGCTAAGATGCTGTATAATTTGCTTTGAGTACAAGCCTGGTTTGCCACTCCACAGGTAGGCAATGGGGCCAAAGAAGAGCACAGCACTAGCCACAGTTGCCATCTTTTCACTTGCATGCAGCACAGTCTGAGGAGGAGCACTGCCATGCCTCCAATGACGGCTGTGTCTTCAAGGTCTAGATGAGCCCTAAGTGTGTGGAGTTCATTCCTGATGCATGAACTGAAAGCTGCAGGGTCAGAGATCATTAACCAAATGTCAGTTGCCTCTAACATTGCGTTACAGTGCTCCAGATATATAGCACAGAGGACAGAATCACCACTATTTATACTTTCACAGTTTAAGAGGTCTTAGTGTTACAATTTTTCCCCTTGATATTCTGTCTATATTTTTGTTTACTAAGTTTTACTCCATCATTCCTAATTATACCCTGCTTCTCACCATGCCCTTGTGCTCTACCTCTCCTTAATGTATATACCCTTCAAATTCTACTACTTGCTAGTCTATCTTTGGCCAGCCTGTACCCAAGATTTTTTTAGAAATGTGTTTTCTCACTATTGTGAAATTGAATAACAGAAAACTTCTGTGAAATAGTTTGTCTCTATCTGAAATCAATGACAGAGCTCCCAACTGGAGTTAGCTAACATATTTTGTTGACTTCCTCTTCTGGTAATACAAATACCATGTTTTTTCATCAGCAGATGCTTTTTTGTGAGGATGGTTTTATATGTTTTAGCTGAAAGGAATAAAATAGGAGACAATATAATTTAGGAAAAGTGTGACTATGTGGGTACAGAAGATGTTTGAATTTTTGCAATCTTGAGAAGAAATAAACCTGGAATATATTTATTGGTGCATCCCAGATAAGCAATTTCTATTGTGATATGTTCTCTCAGAGACTGTACTATGGAAAATTGAGAATAATGGGCCTTGTCATGCCTTCAGTCCATGTGCAGAACTCACACTGATGTCAATAGGAGCTCCCTTCACAAACCAAGGCCTATATATGACCCATAGAGTCACTACTAGATCTTTCCCATACAGAACTACAAAATTAATGGAGCACTGTAATCCATTTTGAGATCAAATGAAATACACCACAATTTAAATTGCAATTAAGCAGAGAGGTGTCAATAGGCATTGATGAGTTTCCACATGAAGACAGCAACATTCCTGGTACAAACTTACAGCTTTGAGGGGTAATGGCTCATAGACTCTAAAACCAAATTAAACACCTCAGGAGCCTTAAATGTGTGAAATATATCTTTAGTTGTAAGACATAATTTGTACATCCAAGACTGGATCCATTCTGGAAAGATCAGATTTGATGAGATTTTATCAGATGTGATAAAAATCAGCATTTCTTAATTGCCTGCATTTAAAAATAGAAAACCATAACATTGTTAACCTATGCATTTACAGCAGGGGGAGGTTGGAAGGGAGAGGTTGGAAGATTACAGATTTCAGGTGATTCACAATGACATCTATTTAAAGTTCATATATTTGATGACATTTCATCTGTCCTTGGCTTTTAAAATTATTTAACTTGATAAACTATTCTGGGGTCGTGTTTGTGTGAGAAATGTCATGAAATAATTAGGACCTGTGTATTTCACAGGACAGAGAGACGAAATTTCATTACAACAGTGTTTAAACTTTACAGCAGAACTTCTGAATCCCGCAGCAGTATTAATCTTCTAGTGCTCTAAAATATTACATTCCCTGCTTCCTACCATCATAAAAATACACACAGAGCTGTGGCTTATCTTTGAAATTACCCATTGACATAAAATATGAGGACTATTATTTTCAACTGTGTTTCAAGGAAATGTTTTCCAGTATGCTTACTAGGCAGAACAGTTCTAGTCTTTAGGCAGGAGCTCCTGTTAGCCTGCCCAGAAGCCGACTTCCCTGCTCGCCCTTGTCCTGCTGACCCCTGCTTGCCAGGGGCTTGTGCATCACCCCACACCTTCTGCCAGCACCCAGCCGCCATGAACTGTCTTTCTCTTTTCTCCATACAGTAGTTCATCCTCCTATTTTGTATACTTCTACAAAATATTAAAGAGCTCATTATACCTTGTAAAGTAGCTATCTCTTCCCTGGATAAGACAAGTGCTGGCCAGTGTGTTGGAGACCCAACGCTTCAGCAAATCCACAGTGTCCTGGAGACGTGTAATTTCCCAGTGAAGGAAAAGCAGAGTTTCCTGGACTCCAGATCAATTAAATGAGGAAGCCATTCCCCTCAGACTCTCTGCAAACTCTGGCAGAACCCAAAATTTCACTTGTTTTGGGGATTTTTTTTCTGTGATTATATGGACTAGACTTTATGCAAGTTCTTTATAAATGAAGTTGTATAAGAATGATATAACTAAAATGTGAAGTATGGAATGCATTTCTCATTACAGGATCACAACAGTTATATGTAAAAAATCACACAGAAAAGCCCAAGAGAATTTAATATTAGCAATGTTACCACTGAATTTTAGAGAAGTTGTTATGAGATTGACCAGATAATTTTGCATTGTTTTTTTCTGCTGTGCTTGTTGGTTTTTATTCTATGACACTGAGAATAGTGTCATATTATGACTCTATAGTCAGTGTATATAGAGCTCTTTTAGCAGTTACCTTTCCAGAGAGGTTATGTATCAGAAGTCTTGCCAGCTATTTTCTGATGTTCTCACAAAGGAGTGAGGCAGTGGCACTGAGTAAAAATTACACAGGTCCCATTTACTCCACTGCGACACCTCCATTTAATATGCCACCTTAGCAGGGAGACAGATACTTTGCATTTGCACCACTCCTCTATACTGAAGTTTATCTCTAGGCAACATATAAACCTACTCCCTGGAAAGTATTTAAGCCAGGAGTACATCTAAAAGCTGTTTTTTCTTATCGTTTCCTGACTTTCTGGACACTAACCAAGACCAGCAAATTCTTAAATCTTACAAAGCATTTCAGCCATTTGTAAGTTATAAAATAACTCTGTTCAGCCTCGAATACCCGAGCTGATCTCTGTTCCTATTGCGGGCTGCTGTGCTGTTGAGCCCTCTTTGGTCTGAAATAGGCTTTGGGTTTTTTTTTCTTCCTTTGCCTGCTTTTTCAGCTTACACCTTCTCTGTGAGGAAGGTCTCAGATGACAAGACAGGGTCTCTGAGCTCACCATCCCCTACCTTTCTGACACTGTGTTTGGAGGGGTAGTATATAAAACTTTGCCAGCATAGTCTGGACTCTGCTGTCCCAGTAACAACTATAGGGAGAAATAATCAGGATCTCAGATTTATTGCTTCTATTTTCTTTCTTGAGCCTTTCCCCCTGCCCCCAGAACAGACAGGTGATCTTTCATCTTACCTTTCTCCTTCGATAAAGGTGCAGTCGCCCGCATAATAGAACAAACTTTTGGACTAGTAAACTGATAAGCTCGACTTTGGAAGATCTACTTATTTCTATTAAATGAGGCAACACTTCTTCCTCGCCATAATCAGCGGAATTTTTTTCCACAGTCAAGCTTGCTAAGAACAGTTTAAATTACATTTTTCTGGACTGAAACTCTCAGTTCCCAGACTCTTCCTCTTTTTACTCCTGTGAACATAGTGCTATACTGTATGTCAATTTGGTCTTGTTTGTGGGTTCATTTTCCCCTCCATTAGAACAGCTTCACTCTCTTTTTATTTTTCCTTCTTGTGATATTGTTCAAAGGCTTCTTGTGATGCCTTGAAAAAAGTTATTGATTGTTAGATCATTTCTCTCATTCATTCAGATGTTTTCTGGTCCCCAGATGGAAACATCACAGCTGCTGCTCTGGAATTCACTATCGACTTCTGTCTCTGGATTATCAGAGCCCCAAGCAAAAAGGCCTGAATCCAGGCACCCCTTTTCCCTCTGTTGAGGCTTAAAGCTGTTATTCTTACAGCTTAAAGAAAGTCCCAGTGCCTGTATCTGACCAGAGTCTGGAGCAGTAAGGTCCTACGATTGCTCTCTTTGAGCTATTTTTCTAGTACTCCTTTTTTTAGTTTCCATATATTTTTTCAGCTCTTCAGTAGGAGCACCAGATCTTGGAGACCAGTCCATTTTCCTGCCTTTGGCTGCTGTTGTTATTCCTGCTCCGGTCATTTGTTTTAGGTTTGAGGGCCAGAATCAGCCTGAGAAATTCGTATTTTTCAGATTCAGCTTTTGCTGACCAGCAGCCATCTGCTCAGACAAAGAAGAAAGTGGGAAGGATTGCTGTGTTTTAAATGCTTTTCACCCAATCCCTCAAAGAAAGCCTCTTTTTTAAATTCAAAGGGTTGTTATGATTCAAAGAAAATGCTTATTCTACAGACTGTTTCCTTTCCATTAAAGTTTATTTATACCCCACTCCTTGTCTGAGGGTATAATTATGAATGATCTAAGCTTGTACTGAAAATCCTAAATGAAAAAATACATCTGTTGAGAGGATTCTCTCACCAGAAACCTAGAAAATGTTATCCTGTCTGTTTATCCATATATCTGTCTGTCTCTCTCTAGGTTTATGGCTATCCTTTATATGTTCCAGAAGTAAATGAGACTAGATGGCTTGCTGTGCATTTTAACTGCTGCATACATTCATGAAAGGAATAAAACTATGTGGAAATCTGAATATATTTTATATTTATTTAGATTCACCTTTCAATCACATTTTCACTTGTTAAAAACTGAGGGGATTAGATTGTATTGTTCTTCCCCTTCTTGATTTGGGAATAACCATAAGTGTAAGAAAACATTATTTAAATAGTAAAAGTTATGTTTAAAAAGAAGAGAGAACTATAGCACGAAAGCTATGAACCTTAACAGTGTTCATTCAAAAGCTAGGTGTTTTCCTGACAACAAAGTGCAATTACTTTAGCCCAACTTTTCAGCATACCTCAGGAAGCATCAGTGAAACACATTTATTTTTAATTAAGACCAAGTTTGTCCCAACATTTGCTTTAAATATGAGGACCAAAGAGCATCAGAAAAGGACGTTATTTCTTCAGTCCTTTGAAGCTGCTGCCCCTGATATGTAGCTCAAGGGAGGGCAACACCACACGGACAGTTGATTCATGGCAAAATATCCACTTGGCAGAAGATATCCAGATAGCACTTCTCTCTGTTGGATTTCACCTGATTAATAATCTTATTTTTCATTTTTAAAACATTACAGTGAAATGAGTCCATTAAGGTGCTGTGATGTTAATTAAGATTGTCATAAGCTCTTCTTTCACTTGCATGCTTTTTTGAAAGGTACATTGTGGAAATGATTCTTTCACCCTGCCATTAGCCTATATATCACTTCATGCTAGCACTGAAAGGTTAAATGTTATAATTTATGCTAATTTTAATTTTCCCTAGTGCCATAGGCAGTACAAATCCAGCAGCAGCAATTGATTATACATCACTGACAGTATAAAAGAGGACAAACACACAGTTTTGTCAATGAAAGACCTGTGCCAGGTTAGTCATAGTTGTTATGGCCTCCTGAGAGCAGCAGTCAAAACCAAGCAATAATAATGATATGAATATTTATTTTGTACATAATTCTGGATCCAAACCATTTTAATAAATAATTTTCCATGGCACTTTTGTGCCTTGTAAGTGTGATGGAAAGGCTGTTTGCCTCTTGAAAAAAATTGTGCAATAAATATCAGAACTAAATTTGGGCTTTAGTTTCTCAGAGGAGGGACGGAAATTGTAGTGGTCAAGCAGAATTTCACTGAAGTATGTGCTTGTACAAGAATATGTAGGTTACAATTCCAGGAGAAGGAATAACTCAAGGTATGGCTTAGACCATCAAAAAGCAGAAAGACTGCTCACTAACTTGGCAGCATCTGGTAGCTGATTAGATCCCCTGTTACTATCACAAAGAGTATCTTTGGAATTGAGAAATGATAGGCAGGTTCTTAGTCAGAGCTCTTCAAATAGACAGGTTAAACATCCATGTTGTTCATTTACACTGGTCTTCAACCCTTCCCTCCTCACAGCACAGAGAAGGCAATGCATCACCCTTGCCTAGACCTCTTTGGAGCACATGTTTGCTGTTACTCTTCTCCTCCAAAACCTGAATATTCTCCACAATTGCAACTTTGGGGTAGATTGCAGGCACTTCTTTTCATTCCCTGCTCTGCAACCTACCCTGTGAGATAACGAAACAGAAGAGAGAAATGAGGTCACAGAAGTAGGAAGCATTGTGTCGCAACTGTTATTTTTAACAGCATCATGGGACAGATGCTTAATTCACATGAAAGACAGGCTGAGATGACTTAAAGCTCTTTGAGACAGAAGAACGTGCTGTTTAGAGGCAAACTGAAGTGATCTCTGTGGCTGTTGTTAGTACAAGGAGACTTGGTCTGGGCAGAGAAATCTGGTTAAGTGTCTCAAGCACTCTTCTGCTCCTAAGCATTCCCAAACTGGGTATAAGTGACTGTGGGCACCTGGCTATAAGTGGCTGTGGGCACCTGGGTAGAAAGATGCTATTGGAAGGCATGTGTTGCAGAGAGGTTTGCAGTCTTGCTGGTACGTCTAAGAGGACAATCAATGCCACATTGCTTATGGAAGAAGGAAATGGGGCATTGACAATAGCATTGGGGAATTGTTGCCTGAGTGCTGGGCATGTGGGTAACCCAGTGAGATGAAGACAATTAGACACACAGATTGCTGAAGATGGGAAGAAGACTCTCCCAACGAGGCAACAAGAACTGAAAGGCAAATGCTCCAATAAAATATTTTCAAAAATACTTTATAAATTGCAGTGTGCAAGTCCTGTTGACTTTTATTTGGAAGTCAGTTTGTGTGCTTTCAGCACTCTAACTACAATAGCCATTCTTGCTGATTTCTATGTGTCCAAAACTTATTCAATGTTTGTGCGATAAAGCTTAAAATAGAAATAGGAATTTAGCTTGTCCATACATCAGCTTTTCATTATAGTGTGACTGGGTAAAGACAGCTATTTGTGAATAAAGCTGATATAGTACTAAAAGATTAGAATATTCATTTTCAAATACAGTGCTTTAATTCAAAGAAGACATCTTTATTTTTTTCATCTAGATATTGCTCTTTGACTTAGAATTAGTGAAACACGGACTGGCTACTTTAACCCAGATGGTTTCTTGCCCCCCCCCAAAAGATTTCTTACTTTAGCACAGATGTCTCTTTTCCTTCCATAAGGCATATTAGAAGGAAAACAAAGATTCACATTTAAGCAATAAATAATAACAACTACCACCCCTGTTGGCTTAGATATGTCCAACTCCAAAACCACAGCTAAAAGTTACTTTAAAGTGTGGTGGGCCACAACTTATAAGTCTTCCATTTTGATTTCTCTTTGAAAGATTTGACTTTGTTGACACTTTTTGCACTGTTTCAATTGATCTTTATTGAAAAAGAATAAGGATGGAGCAGACTGACAATTTTATTTGACAGATGATTAATATCTTTGCTTAGATCTGTCCTGAAGTGTAACCACAATGTGTTTGATAAGGGAGGGATAAAATACGGTTTGCAGGCAGTTGAGAGTTTAAGGGACATAAAATGGCTGAACAGCAATCTTAAAAACACAAGGTGAAGAACCATGAGTCTGTGTTAGCACTGTACCGGTGCCCTTTCATCCCATGGTTTTTCTGACTTCTTTTCTGATTGCTATTGGCTCGTGGTGGACACGTCTCCCTTGGTGCATGTACAGAAAGGTCTCTTTATGAACAGGCATTCCCTTTGGCGCACAGGACTGTGGCTCAGCCTCATTTTCCAGAGTCTCCAGGCTAGGCTCGGAGCACCAAGTCTGAGTCTGAGATCAGCACAGGGCTTTTGTGGCTTGCTGAGGGTCCTTTGGGCTAGCCTGCTTTCCCTTGCCATAAGGAGGCTGTTCTCCCATTTCCTGTCTCGCATGGTGCCGTAATGGATTCTCTGCAACAGAAACTCCCTCATGGTTCCAGCTCTTTGCTTTTTTCCAAAAGGAGGGTGATCTGGCCCAAGCTAAGCTTGGGTGCAATGGAAAACAAAATCCTTTTATGGTAACAATTTTGCTTAGACTTTTTAGCCCAGTCCAAATTTTGCTACTGCAGGGAGAAGTTGGTCGTAAGGGTTGATACTATGTTTATTTAATTACTAATTTCTGTAAAAGAAAAATTAATTCTGTTACTTGTGGTGATGCATCATGCCAGTAATAACATTTAGCATGTATGGCTTAACACAATAGGCCATTTTTAAAGGACCGTTTCCTAAAATTTAATTTTAGATTTGGGATTATGGAGCATTTAACTTACCTTCAGGAGGATATTTTGAATAAAAATAGCAAGAAACTGCCTTACTAGAATATCAACCAAGCTTGACTGATATTCACATATGAAAAAATGTATGAGACATTTAAACTTCACATAAGAACTACAGTATAGCCCACTCATATTTTTGTTCTAAAATGGATGTCCAAACTTTAAAAGTCTGTATGTTATTCTTCTTAAGATCCAAATATGTTTTTGGAGACTGAATTCCTGCTGTTTGCAATAATGAACACCTCATGGATGATAGGGAAAAAAAAATCAACTTTCCTTAATGCTACTGTTGGCCAAAGGGAAAGTGAAAAATAATTTTATAACAAGATATCCTCTGTACTAGATCTGCGTTTTTTTTTTCCGATCTCTGGAAGCAGGAAGAAGTGTTTCAGGGAAGCCTCCTCACCTTCACCCCCTGTTTTCTTCCCTTACACCTTGGAGGTTTGCCCCAGAGCAAACCCCACACAACCCAGCGTGGCATAAGGCTGAGGAAGCTGCTGCAAGTAGCTGCTTTCTCCCTGAACATTGGGCAGCAAGGACCGACCAAAGTCAATGACAAGACTCCTCTTGACTTCACTGGGTGTTGGATGGTGCCCAAGCAGTTGATCCAGGACATACTGCCTGGTAGTGCCCATTGAAACTGGGGACAACACACATAACTGGTCTGATGCTGGTCTGACACTGGTCTGACAGCCCCTCGCAGCACAGTGTGCTGGCATCCCAGGATATAGTCTGCCTTGTTAGCTGTCCTGTATTGTCTTCTGTAAATATAGTGAGCAATACAAAAAGCATTTACTAACGAGGCTTAAAATTTTCCTTCAGATGACTGTCTTGCATATTTACATGCTTGTGGTTTGCTGCCATTATATGCACTATTTTTTGGCCTATCTCCTTCATTCATGCTCTCTGGGAAACACGCTCCTCTGAGAGTGCTGCAGATAATTTTGTTCCCTCCATTTTTGCCGGATGCTTCGCTAGTTGCCTGCCAGTTGTCTTACAGACACTAGTTTCATTGGCTGAGTAGTCAGAGGGATTTTTAGAGCTCCGGGCTCGAAAACTGGCACGTGCATTTTGTGTGCATCCGAGGGTGAACGTGACGCCCAAAGACAGACGGTGTTCAACCTCGCCGATCAGTGTGATGCTCCCCTGAAAGTCAGAGGTTACATTTCAAGGACCGGCTCTGCTCCTTGGGTTGCCGACCCCTGGTGATAGGAAGTCTGCTTGGAGCAAGGTCACAGCAGCACAAACCACCTGCCCATCGCCCGGTGCCAGGGGCTGGGAGCCAGGCGAGCCTGTGCCAACAATGCGGGAGGCAGGAGGGGAGCGGGAGGGGAGAGGCCCGGGCAGTGGCTGCCGCAGCCCTGCCCCTGGACAGCCTCCACTGGCAGCCATCTCAGGGAGCCAGGACGAGGTCTGGTGAGCCACCTTTCGCCTTCGCTGGACTCCCTGCATCAGGTTGAGGGCACAAGGGCAGCAGCTTCCTGCATGGGTGAACTTGCTTTCTCCAGGGGCCTGGCTGCAGCGAGCTATCTGACATACCAGAAGCACAGGCTTACATTCCTAAGGATTAAAACACAAGTTAGATAAGATTCTCCAAAGAGCAGCACAGGATGGAGCTAACAGCCATCTGAACCTGCTGTGGCATGGCACAACTGATTGGAAGGTGCTGAGGAAGAAGCTGAAGGGGCTGACTACCATCCTGTCCGAAGATGACCATCAGTCAGCCCACGGTAGCACATCCTCCTACTCAGTATTTTGGGGACAAAGCTGTGACCTAACACGGGAGCTGTTTCTGCAGAGTTCCCAGCTGGTGCTTCTGCTTGTTATGCTAGGGGCCAAGTAGAGATGACTTTACACTCTATGACAAACAATACAAATGGAGTGCTAATATTGGAAGAATCAGCTTTAGCTGTAGCAAATATACGTTATCTTAGAAATAGTTACAGGTCAAACCTTTCTCTTATCACTGTATCTCATTTTTATTGATATATAGTTCCTAAATCTTAATTATTTGATCTGAAATGGTAATGGACATTCAGAATGACACAACTAGGTCAATATCACACAAAGGCAAGGTCCAGAAGAAATTTCCAGAGAAGTTATTCTTCAGAAATCTTGGTTGTAAAATATTGACTCCCAGCTCATGAAACAACTGCAAGAAGCATGCATGACTACATTCAAGAATAAGTTTCCTCAAGGAACTTTAACTTTCATTTAAGATCTGGAAGTCTGTATATCTGTAAGAAGTTACATGTAAAATGCATTTTGCTCTTTGAAGCAGAAGGCTTTTAAGAGACTTAATTAATTCTGGTTTTAACATGGATGATGATATCTGTACATTAGTTTCATGTATGCCAGGTGACGTACTGACTGTATTTAGGAGCGTCTCGGCTTCTGTGAGTCAAGCTAATTCTATAGATGTGCTAATTTAACTCTGCTGAGATATCACACACAGATTGCTTTTTATGACTTTGAATATTTATTTGAAGTTTTCATTTCAAGAGATTTTGGTGGAGTCATTCTGCCTGATGAATATAGTTGTTTTGTTGCTTTTTTTTTCCTGATGTAAAAGAGTTTGCTTCCCCCATCTGGCTGTATATCCATTGTGTCAGTTTTTGCAACTTTGCTCCAAAAGAGCATGTAGACTCATGTGGTTGAAGTAATCTGCCTCCCAGCTAGCTATTGAAATAGCTTTAGTCACCCATATACAAACCTTCCCCATACTCTTTCATGTTCTATCCCCACCAGATTTTGCTGACTGCCGTTTTCTAAAGTCATTCACAGTCTAGACCTGTAATTTGCTTCCCTGCATTATTCTCTCCAGCTCCTGTCTACCCACAGTCCTTCCCATGACCCCATGGATCTCTTGCCTTCACCAGTCTGAAGCATTTTCCAGAGCTCTTCCTAAGCAGCCAGAGAAAGCCGTGAGGCACATCTGAGCACCAGGTTTGCCCTCAACACCTTCTTACATTTGTAGCCACAGTATCTAAATAACCTTTAAACAAAGATTTTCAGAAGAACTATAAAAGAGTTGAAGAGGAAAGCAACAAAATAAATAATTTTAGAGTTAATATCTCCAAGAGAAACATCTGTTTGTTCCTTTGAGTGTCCAAAGGCAAGTTTTTACAGATGTTCAGACCATGTTACTGACTCATGCCCAAAGCTGTCAAAATGAACTTTCAGTTCAGTGTCCTTAATAATGGATCCCAAACAATTTATTGGTAGTACTAACGCAGCACCTTTGGTTTTATTAGAGAGGTAATAGCACATTTTTTTTTTTTTAAATTTTTATTTAGGTATATATTGTAACATTGCACTTTAAACTGCCCGTATCTTCAAATTTTAGAAGCTTCAGTAGACAACTATTACCTTGGGAAGACTTTTCTCACAGGGAGTTCACTTGTGCAACTTCATTTATTTGGAACAGACTTCTAATTAGTAGTAAAATTAATAAGTTTGAAAAAGAATCATGAAAATAGACACACTAGAGTATGCAAGTGTATTAAATACAAACATAAGGAGACAGCATTGGTCAAAATGGTGCTGGAGTGCCGCCATAGACCACGTGGGTTACGCCTGTTTACGCAGGCTTGGGAACATGGCCAGGCTGCACCCCAGCCCCTGAGAAGGAGAGAAAGAGCTACTCACTGCCCTCTTGCTTGGGAGACAGAAGAGGAAGGGTTAGCAGGGAGCTGCGGACTCTCTGGCTAGGTCCCCAGCTTGGGCTCCCAGGTCAGCCATGGAGGATCGCTGGAGTCCCCGAGTCCTAGTGGAGGGCCTTAGGCTGCACCTGAGGACAATTTCTTCTTACCTTGCTGGATGTGTGTGAGAAACCAGGCCCCGGGACGTGAACTGAATGACCGGGGGTTGGGAAACTGGGGGGAGAGTTTAGAATATTTAAAAGAAATATTCGGTCACTGCAATTCAGTTTTTACTTCTTGGAGTGAGTGTGTGGCCACACACACACGTGTGTCTCACCTGGAAGAGAGGCGTTTGTGTATTTTGTGAGTGTAAACGTCATTGCCCAGTGAAGCACAAGCACAGTTGTGCTCCTTGTATACTGCCCTTTGTACGCTTCAGCAATTTTTCACTCATCTAGACAGCAACGCAATTTCAAACTTTCCCAGGGTAGCAGTAACATCCACTCTTCAGTTTTTGTAATGTGTTCAAAGCTTTCCTGACGAGAACACACATGATGCATCACAGAGTATGTATTGCTATTTGGCATCCGTCCCCTTCCCTGTGGTACCTCTCCTTGGAGAGGGGAGATAAGTTCAGTACATTAACCTCACGGGGAACACAAACACCCACCTCATGGATGTCACACAAAAACACAGTGTAGGTGAAAGCATTCCACACTTCCCATAAGTAAAGAGAACATGAATGGGAAAGAAACTTTCTCGACAGAGTCAGTTTTCTGAAGCAAGAATGGAAACTCTAAACAAGATCTCCCATGTCCACAGGCAAAGCTCCTGCATGCAGATGAAGTGAGGTCTGACATTCCTAATGCAGCAGTTAATGATCTGTTGATTAAATACCACATTAGAACTTATTTATAAAAGAGAAAGCATATTCTATAACATTTTTTCTCAGATTTAAATTTCTAACCTCTCTTTCTGGCAACAAATCTAGCGTATACCTATTGAAGTTATCTTTCTGTGATGATACAAATAGAGGCAAAGAATACTGATTTTGGTGGGGTGTTGAGATATAACCATCTGTTTGCCAAGCATGAATACTTTCAATTCATTTCCAGTAGAGCCTAGAAAAGCCATAAAAAATAGTCACTTTTAGCTGTTACAGGCAGCTTAAACTGGAGACATTTTAAACCAGCACAATTTCAAGATGCTCTTCCCTTGCTTTCCAAACAGTTGGCCCTGTGACATTTGGCCATCCAAAAAATGAGCATACTTTTGAATGGCCTCCTTGCACCATCTACAGGATTTTGTAGGACGTTTTGGAGGTCAGGATTTTAAAAACAGAAGAAAGTCCTTACCTCAGAAGCAGTGCCAACATGGGCAGCAAGCAGAGAAGAAAGGTCCTTGTCCTAGTTGGAAAGTTAAGTGCAATGAAAAGGAAATTTGTGTATGTGAAACAGCAACAAGTCACAAGTACCCATCTCTTGCAGTCCGTAGCAAGAGGGATGTGCCTGATTCTATTCTCTACCCTGGAAATCGGGGAGCTACTAGGGGAAGACAGCACAGATAGTAGAAATTACTCCTAACTACCTTAGAAAATGAACTGCACTGCTGCCGGGCACCTTCTGTAACTCAAATGACCGTGAGTAATTTGGCACTGTGATTTGAAAATACAAATTTGGATAATCACAGAGATTTAAGAAAAATCCTTTGCACTTCCATTTTACAAATGCTCCATATTGCTTTTCCTATTTTTTAGAAGTTATTTTAATGTCTTTTTTCCCCAGCAAGTGCTGTCATCTTGTATTTTATATCATTCTCCTACAGTGAGGGAGGAGCATCTTTTCAGTGTATAGTAGAGCAAAACAGCCTATGGAAGATGCAGGGTAATATAAAACGTTACAGCATACACTGCTTCACCAGGGAAAGGAAGCTTGTCATTTTACTCAATAAAAGACATAGAAATACCATGGGATTTTTTTTCCCCTCCAATTGGGCCCCAAATGTTCTCATGCTATACTTGTAATGTGCGTTACTAGCATATTAGAAGTGACATCAATTAGTCACATGCCTGTGTTTCTAAGGGAAATAAAAATGAGCTTCTGTACACAAAAATCTCAAATTCATCTCTACATTGCCTAGGGATTTTTTCTCCTGCAATATCAGTTATCGGTTTAATATAATATTGTTGACTTAACAATGATATATTTCAGGCTGAAGGCAGAAATGCGTTTTGCATTAATAAATTGTTTTGAAATGGGCTTAAAGAATATTTCATTATGTAAGAGAGGCAGCTATAAAACCTATTTGGTGGTCTTTCAATCACTGCTACCTGTGGCCTATTTATGTGGACGGCATTCATCAGTGTGGCAGGAAATATTAAACAAGTGCTAGACAGTTATTAGTTCTCAAGCAGAAGTCCTCATACTTTCTCTTCCTATGCCATGGGAAAAATTCACTTGGTATTTTCTTTCTTACAACTGTTCTGCTCTTCATAATTTGATGGAAAATTGATTAATCACACATTTAACTCAATGCAAGATCTTCTGCACTGTAATAAATTATGGCCATTAATCAATAAGTACAAAGTAATTCCGGGAGTCTGGAGACATGCTGGTTTCTAATAGAAAAACTTGTGCTTAGGCCTTCTTGCCAGTGACCACTTCATCTGAGGTATTTTGCACCTGTCTCAATCCAATTAGATGACATAATTAATGAATCTCAATGCAGTTGATAATTTGTTATACAAAGGAAAGAATGTTTTGACACATCTATTAAAACCTGATGTACAAATTTTTGCAAAGGGGGAAATACTAGGAACCCAAGAGGGGAACCTACAACCTCTGCTACAGCAGAGGAAATGTCTGTTTATTCCAGGATGCTGAGTATGCAAATTCAACTGAACTTTAAAAGTCACACATTTACTGCTCCTGTGTCTAAAGGGAAGCTAGCTGTGTACAGAAGTCTTCCATGCCATCTTGTTTCTTTTATGACAAATTAAATGGTATGATTACAGCAAGTATTCAGGAAGTGCTGTTTCCCAGGCAATCTAATCAATGTTTCCTTGGTTGGGTATCAGTTACAGTTTTACATATCGCAATCCATTTGCACCTGTTATATACAGCTAACATATAGTTACTCAATAGGTTTTAGTAAGAGAGTGTGAAGATAAAAAGAACCAGTCTGCTGCTAATTCTGTCACTAGGAGACACCATGAACAGATTTTATTTAGAGACTTTGAAAAACAATTAGCTGAGGATTATAGGACTAAAAGGCCTTTACTAGCTGTACCTGGAAAATACTTTGCCCATTTAATGCCTTCTAAGCTGTCATTGTGCTTGAACTTCAGTCCCAGTGATTAATGAAAAGCTGCAGGGCACAGCTAGAAGCTAAAGTCTCAATTATGAAAAAGCAGTAACTAGTTTAATGTGCTGATGCTTTTATACTTAAACTGACAGCTGTGAAAAATGGCAATATTTCCAATCACGCTTTAATAATTTATCATTAATTTATTGGCATGTCCAACACACTTTACTCCTACTGTTCTTTTTCTCCTTTTAGGCTCATGGCATTTCAACACTGAAGAGCAAAATCTGTTGCAAATCTCTAAGGACGAACTTCCTTATGGTGCCTGAGTGATTACTGTTTGCAGGCAGTCAGTATTATCAAGTAGTTCACAGTTTATTGATGTAGATACAGTATGAACATTTTTGTAGGATATGATATGTGAAGAGTATCATTAGATGCTGCTAAGTCACTCTAACTTCAATGTAGTTAGGCCAGCTGAGAACATAGATGCTTTTGTGGGACGGGCGGCAGTCTACACCCCTGCAGGCAGCTTTAGTTTACCAGCCCAGCAAGCTCTTTGGATGGAGAACAGGAGCTGTCTAAGTGTTCTAAATCAAAAAATTAATTTGGAAACTGTCCCTTTTGAAGAATGCAGGCAGAGTCTCACCTGCTATGAAGTCTCTGGAAACATTATTATATTTAATATTGAACAACTGAATCAGTGCAGCTAAGTCAATTTAAAACAGCTGAAGATCTACAATCCGTTTATTTTTGGAATATTTCAAATTTTTCCTTTCCTGTTTTGGTGCTTCCTGCTTACTCCATTTCTCTTTATTTGGTGTATGAACTAAGGGAAATGAACAAAGTCCATTAATAAAACCTTGATTCAGTACAATTTCCATGCTGAATGTAGTTTGCCATGGTTCTTGGCTGTTCCCAGATCTGCTATGGACTAGGCAAATACAAAGACGAATTACAAATTTTAGAGTTCATGACTGCTTTTTTTTTGATAAGAGAAGTTAACCTCATTTTGTTTTTTATCTGATAATGCTGTCATTTACAAAAGCTTAATCATCCAAGCAGGAGTGACTCTGAGCATTTTTTTTTTTAACACAAAACCGCAGTCTTTTTTGTGCTGTTGCATACTTTTCTCTTTGTGTAATGACTGATGCTGCTAAGGTCTTGGTGACACTCAGTTGCTGTTATTTTTTTATTAGACCTGATGACTCCCAAGCTTTTTGCAAAGCTCGTGTAGCCCTGAATGGTAGCTGAGCTCTTCTTGACAGCCTGCCTGTGTTGATGGTTGCCAATTCCTGAACTGAAAAGCAGCAGACCCAAACAGTGGGGAAAGTTATTCTGAACTGTTTGATATAAACTATTACAAAGCTGCTATCTGGCTGTCATTCGTGAGCTGACTGAACAGAGGAAACACGGCTATGAGAGAATATTAATACCAGCTGATGTGGCATCTGTAATGGTCTAACAAGTATAATATATTATATTGCTGGACTGTTCACAAAAAGCTGCTGTCTGTCCAGTTTGAACTGATGTGATCGAAAGGACCTGTCAAGTGATGTGTTCCATAGGTTGAGAATTTGCAGTTTCCTATTAAAAAATTAAAAATTGCCTTTGTTTGTATTTGCATTTGGAAATCTTTCGTTGAAGTTTTGATCATTTTGATCATTGTTTTCCATGCAGACAGAGTTTATACTAATCAGTTAACAGTTCAATTGTTATCAAAGGGAGTTTTGAATGAAAAGGAACCAAGTTCCCAGCCCTGCCCTAACTACATTTTTGAGCACTGAGTGTGGCACTTCATTAGGGATCCTGGAAATGGTCTAAGAAATGTGAGTCATTAGTAATACTTACGTCTATTACTGTTCCTTGAAGGAATTGAATATCTTTTTTGGGAATTACTATGTGGAAATGAAGGCTTATTCTAATCCACATTATCTGTCATGCTGTAGAGCTAATACTGTCTTTTAGCAACATGTGAGAGAGTGGAGAAATACAACACAACATATACAAGTGGCTAGGATGCAAAAAGTATATCTAGATTTGTGAGGCTGACTTCTGGTTATTGCTGGATGTACACCCAGCCACCGGCAATCACTCTATTATCACTCTGCTACCCCTTGTTTTTCAGGCTCCTAGTTTGAGGTTTGATTACAGCAATTTGGAGGATGTATGCAAACCAATTCGAGCTACTAATTCAAGGAACTCTACTAATTAGAAAAGGCTATGGAACAAATAACAATTGGCAACAAGCATGGGGTCATTTTCTGCATTGAACACCCTTCGTAAAGTGACGTCTAACTTGAACAAATTTATCATTAGATTTTCTGGACTGGAGCCAGACTTTGAAAAACATTATAAATGTTGACTTTATTGCGCTTCTAAAAATATGTGGTGTTTTCCTGAAAATCCCAACTCCTGGATCTATGTGATTATTTAAGTCTTTGTTTCTAGTAAGAAAAATAAAAATCAAATTTCATTGCTTCTTGATTGAAGAGAAAGGCTTGAAAGTATGTATCCCAAAAGCCTAACCTGAGAAGGCAAATAAAAAAAAGCCAAATTTTATTTTTGATTTAAAAATCACCTTTCTCAAAAGTCTCAACGTCTGTTGGCACTGACTGATTTATGGACGTTCAAAGTTAGCAATACCTTGGCACGGATAGGCATACAACTGCTAACACAGATTAGGTTATTCTCTTTCGTGCAAAGATTACAAGATCCAGCTCTTAGATCTAGTCCCTCTATAGCACTTCTTGGTTGACTGATGCTGCCTGTAGATTAATTCAAGCCTTTGCTGAGACAAGCATTTAAATTAGAGACAAATCAGTTTTGTAAGATGTTTCATTAAGGTACCTTGTCAGAGACAGTCAGTGTTTTCTCAAATTAATTTCTAAACAGAGATCTGTGTAATTAAGTTGACACTGATTACCTAGTCATCGGCTGGACACCCTAGACCTTCTCTCCTTCTCTGACACACCTCCCTGAGTGCAAGGCTGGTAGCTGGCTACTGGAGGACCACATCTCAGCATCCTATCAGTGGGACGGATGGCCATAATGGACCTTTATCCCATGGTACTTCCAGTGTAAGGTCCATACAATAGAGTAACTGTTCTGTTACAGTAACTTTCTTTGTGTGCTAGCATGTGTGCAAGTTTATGAGAATGCATGTGTGAATTTTTACAGGAACACATCTAACTTATATATGATATTCCAAGTATTTGCATTAGTCTTCAAGTAGTAAAATAAAAAAGCATTAATTTCATGTTTGTCATCTTAAATACCCTTTCTTAATAAGCTTAAACATCTTACACTTATACCTGTGCTTTATCTCTTACCAAGTGGCCCCGTGCTTCCTAAAATTAGTTCCTCTCCAGTATGAGAGAGTATCTCCTCCTCTGCTGCTGAATTGGATAAGAATATTGCCCATTCTGCAATAGAGGGATTTGTCTCACTTTCCCGCTGCCTTAGTGAGATATTTTTAGCAGCTATTAATGGTAGTTTAATCCAAATATTATTTACAGTAGAAGCACCAGTTATCATAGTAATGTCATTTAATACATAGAAGTCTAGAAAATGCTGAAAATCCAGTCTTATTGTCACTTTGATAAGGTCAAGTATTTTCTGTCCAAATTCTGTGGCTCTGGAACTCAACAGCAGATGATGAGTGTCTCAGGTGCAGTGCAGGAAGGAACGAAATGTATTTAATTGCTGTGATCCTTTTCCAAAGTACTTGTGACAAAACCAAGAAAAAATTAACACACAGTCAAGGCTTTCAGCACCCTCACTGGTAGCGACTGCTTTAGGACCCAGTTTGACCATGACATTGGTCTACCATAACCAGCACTGAGTGTTTCTGTGGGCATTACTGCCTGACTGCAGTATTCCCATGAAGAAGCATTAATGTTGAAAGTGTTGCCTTCATGGACTTTCTAGACTAACTGTGTTATAATATCATGACTAAGTTTGTCTGTGACTTCTAAAAGTGTCTAAGTACTTTACAACACAGTTAATACACTCTGCCTCTTGTGCCAAATACTGCCAGATTTCCAAGTGACCTACTTTCACTGAAAGTCAAAACCACTTAAGACACTTTCTCAGGCTGTTACTGTCGCAGTGGGGCTAGAGATACCTGCAGATCTGCTAGGGAAGCAAGCTTTGGACAAAAATTCCAGAGAAAAAACAACAGAGTGGGAGTCATTTGATTAATTTTAGTAGATCAAACTCAACCTCATTATGTGAGATGTAAGAAATTTGGAACCAACAAATTGTAGAAAGCAAAGGGCTGTGTGTCACCTTGGTATTGAGCAACAGGGCTGTCGGTGGGAGTAACACAATATGTCGAAAAACTCCAGCCCGCTAAAGGCATGCTGCAGTTTGGCCTCACACGACATGCAGCTTGGTTTTGAACACCACTTACAAAGTGGCAAGCCGTAACACCACTCATGAGGAAAACCAGTTTTACCATTTTTTCCCCAGGTGTGTTGTTCCTCATTCACTATTTGCGTAAGTCCAGTCTCTAGAACTCAGGTAGAAGTTGAGCTTTCCTGCCCAACTGGAAAGCAACATCTAACCTTTCCGAATTCAAGGGGACACTGGTTGATTTGGCTCTGGTGGTAAGAACTGGGACCTCTTCTCCTTCCAACTGCCAGTGCTGGCCCTCCCGCCTTCTCTCTTTTCGTAGCTTGTCCCTTCCATAGGGATTGCACTGCCTGTGTATTGCCTTGGTGTAACCATACCATAACTTTACTCCTCCCCTGAAGATTCCCAGTGGGGAGACTGTGAAGACTGTTTTCTCTCAAGCACTGGGCTGAGTATCTTACATCGAGTTTACTTCATGGTAGGAAGTGGAGGGAGCAGCCCACTTATACTTTTCCTTTTCTTTCTCCTTTGCCCTTCCCCCAAAAGTGAATCCAGCCTGAAACAGTTCACATCCATCCTGGATGAACAGCATTGATCCTGTCCCTGGCCCAGCCTGGAGTGTTATATGCTGGCTCTACAAGGAAAGGTCTTGCATGGCTTGTATTGCCAGAAAACATTAACTACTTGATAGAAAAATGATTTCTTTGTGTTTTTTTTTTTTCTTTTTTTAAATAAAAAGTTAGCATCAAATCTGCACAATAAGCCAGGAGACTCACTGGCAGACCCTGAAATGGAGGGGTGCACTGTTAATTGAAACAGCAGTGGTGAAAAGTGACAAAATGTCTTCAATGCAGACTACCTAAATACTCAGAAGTCTGGGCATAATATGTGCTCTGATTGATGTATTGGAGGCACACTCCCAGTACCAGTTTAGTGCGACGGGAAAGATCAATCTAAAATGTCTAGGGCAGGAGGAGATCATTTGATAGACCTGCTTTAGGTGTATAACAATTCGGAAAGTTATCTCCAAGTTTTGATAATCACTTTACCTTCTGAGACTGCCAATCTGTTTCTTAACTGTTCTTTTTAGTGTGAAAAAGTCTCCCGTTTCTATTCTCTGCCCTACATACTTGGGTCAGGAAGCGAACATCCTATTTTTACAGCTTTAAAGCCAAATGGCTATATAAGCAGCTGATTTCTTCACAGAATCCTTCTCAGACGTTCTTTTATTTTTTTTTTTTTGCAAGAGGAGCCCTCACTACTTCCCCAGTCTCTACCTTAGAAGAAATAGGGCAACACAACTAAGATTCACAGTTCTACCTGCTCAAGGGCACAGTAGTCAATGGTATTCAGCCCTGCCAGGAGCTGCTAACATTATTTAAACTGTGGCCCAATTAGAAAAAATGGTTCTTTAAAAATAATTTTTTTGAATAGCAGATAACAGAATTAAAAAAACCACATTAAAGAAACCTTCTGAATTTTCCAGTAAGTGAATGTAGCATTTTTTGTTTGAGAGTTACATTTTTGTTTGGCAGTTGAATAAGGTTTTTTTTTGTTTTGAATAGTCTTGCTTCAAGAAGTCATGGAAAGTACATTTGAATCTGTCTTGTTACAAATTCAGGCTCAATTTTGACTTAAGAAGAGTACTGGAGAAACAGAATTGCAGGGATTAACTCCTATCTGGGACAAAATCAGCCAACTCTGGATGCACTTTTTGTTCCTACAGTACCTTACTAGCACAGATTGTGTTTCTTGGGTAAAATTATTTACTTTCTCAGCTTCAAAGTACCTTTTTGTAAGCATCAAACCAGAAGATTTCTTCCAAGTAACTCTTTTGGGGAAAGAATTGTGAGGAGTCATTCTGGGAAGCAAATTAGGGGTGATAGTTTTTAATACAATTGAATGTATGCAAACACAGCTTATGACAGTAACATTGCATTCCTGTGTAAAACAAGTCATCCAGATTTATATATTGAAGTCTCTGTTAGTAGTTAATCTGCTGCTGGCCACCTGCAGAGGAGGAATGGAAAAGCTTCCTTTTGATCTCTTTTGTGAAACGACCTTTAAGGGTGAAAAAAATATAAAAGAAAATAAATGTGAATGAACCCTAAAAGGTTTGATACAGATATTCTGTTGGGAACTGTTTGGTCCTTTAAAAAGATGTCCATATAGGACATTAAATGTATGAAAGAGAGCAACATCTGTGCTTTAGGTCAAGGAGGCTCATCACCCACTAATGTAGCTCAGCTAACTTCTTACAAGTCACTGAGACATGGCCTTAGTCTGGTAGATTACTTTGTGAGCACTCTGTGTCTGAGCTGAGAAGGACAGCATTAAATACGGGAATGAATGGTTAGTGGGAAGAACAGCAATTTAAACTCTGCTATGTGATGCCTCTCCTCCTGACAAGGGTTATTATTCAGTTGCGGTGTTCCTGTACCCGCTATGTGGTATATGCGTCCCTGGGCCCGAACATTTGGTCTTTGTCTGACTGTTGGTTTGGGTCCATGTCACTGGTAGAAATATTGCCCTAACCATGGTTTATCCTCATTTCAGTGAAAGGAGCCAAAGCAAAGCTCCTTCACTCCTTCTTGAATCAGTAAATATTAAAGATTCTTCTCCATGCATGAAAATAAAACCGAGCGTTTGCACCTCACATTATCTTTGTGTATAAATGAGGCTAAAAGTCTGAAAATCATGCTCATGACCTCTGAGTGGGTAGAGATAATTCTGCTTATTATACCTCTCCATTTTCCTATGATGTTGAATTTCTCAAACTGTCTGTAAAACCCAGGTTCTCCTCTTACCCTTGCACATACCCAGACACCAGGAAGACATCTGTCTTAATGGATAATGGCTCCTTTGTGTGAATACTGTCAGTATCATATCAATGTGACATAAATATAGCAAATTAGCCATGTGTTACTTACATAAGAACTGCTTCAGCTCTTTGTGTGGAATGGAAAAGGTGCAAGTGAAAGCTCTCTGAAGCAGCATGAGTCTACCTTTTTTTTACAGCGCACCTGTGAGAAAATGCACCAAATTTTAGATTTGGTATTAATTCAAAGCTATTTTTTTCCCAAAGTAGGAAAGAACTAAGGTTTAAATGCACCGAAGAACTTGGAAATGGGTATTTTGGCAAAACTTTCCTTAAGGAATGCTGTTGCCCACCTCGGCCATTCACATGTGAAAATGAGACATTTCTCGTGCATATCACTTTGTGCTTCTGTCCCTGCCACTATTGGCCTTCCTCCAGGATTACAATTTTGCATCTTTCATGACTAAATGTAAAGGTTAGTTAAAAGAATTCTTTGTAAAAATTTTTAATTTTAGACACTCAAATTCATTGAGTTCATTCTTACTGTATCTTCACAGATTTCAAAAAATAGATGTATTTAGTCTTCTGAATCTCAAATTTTTAGTTGTGACTGTCTTTCTCTTCCAGACATTTGCTAGGTGGTAGAGCCATTGCTAAAGGATAGTACTGGTTTTCTTATTAAAAAAATATTGCCAAATGGTATTCTGAGACTTGCTAGAAATAACACTTTATTTTTACTGGATGCATTTCCCAGTTCTAGATAATTCATTTTTATTAATATCAGAACATACGAATAAGCAGAAGATATCCAATAACTTCTAAAATTAAAGGTTCTTTGGAATCTGTGCATTTTTACTGGGGTGTGGAGGTAACAAGTGTTATGAAATAAGCTCATAAGATTTTTAAAACTTACATCCCTCCATAGAGCTCAATTCCTGGAAACAAGGAATGTGCCAATATCTGGTTGTGTGTAATCGAAAATGACACAATACTGGAAATTAAATGTAGGCAATATTTTTCCAGAAAATATCAAATAACGAATACACTTGCTCTCTTACTTTGCAAACACTAGAATGTTCATTTCATAAGCTTGTGTTCTCTCCCTGCCCCCCTTTCCTGGGAACATCTTTAAACAATGGTTTTCAACCAGTTGCTTTTTTTTCAGTTTTTCAGCTGTAAGGTATCAAATTGCACTAGGCTGATTGCATGTGTGTTTTGCTATAACAAGTCAACATTGAATGCATGAACAAATTACTAAGGTGCATGTTTAAAATCTAAGGGATAAAAACAAAACATTGCAATAAAAATTTCTCCAATAGTGATCAGTAGTCTTATAATAATGCCTCTAAAATAGTAAACACACTTCTGTTTTCAGAGCAGCTCTGTTGTGATGATGTCATTTGTGTGAATTTTGCCAGAGGAGAACTTTGAACAAATATGTTGTAGATTAGTCCGGTGACTTTTTCAATATGTAAGACTACCCATGGAAGTGGTTTTGGGGAAGGGCAGAACTTCACAGAGCCATTCTGCCCTTCCAAAATACTAGAGATGTTACACAAACATTACATTGACAGGAGGCTTTGCTCTTGCTCATGTTGCATTATATCTTAACTCTTCAGTTGTCTCTGACTCAGAGCAGTGATTACATTTACTTTAGTAGTATGCTGATTCAAGATTCAAATTAATTAAAAGCATGTATTTGATGCATATTAGAGGCCTGCATTTCTTCTCTCTCTTGACTTCAGATTTGCAGGAATAGTGTGACACTGTGAAGAAACATAAATCTGGTTAGACAAAAGTATCTGCCTTCTTACCTCAGAAATTATGACAACCCAGATTTGTGTTCCTGTGTTGGACCAAGAACACCTGTATCTTCTTCCTAGCAGTGGATGCACAAAAGTCCTGGATATCCCTTGGTTCTCCTCCAGCTTCTCCACAGAAGTCAGCAAGAACCTTAGTATCTACCTGTAAATGCATGCAATGCAAACAGCACCAATCTGCAGAGAAAAAGAGGGTTTCCCCTCTGGTTTTACTGGTGTAAACCAGGTTTCCCTCCCACTTTGTCACCACTTCTACTGACTCCCACAACTCACAGGAAGACTCCTTGCTGCAGAAGCATGCAAAATGCTTTGAAGGGGCGCTGGGTTGCTGACTTCTCTGGTGTTGAGGAGCACTGGGAGTGATGCAGGCTGAATGAAAGAAAAGTGTTTCTCAGCTTTGTCTGAGAGCGCTTTGGCTTAGTCACATCTTTTGCTAAGTATAGTTGCAGATGGTTTAATTTTTAGGTGTCTTTAATGACTAGAATTATTCCCATATTAAAAAACTGTGCTTGTAGGTTATTCCTCTGGTGTCAAGTGTGCAGCCACCTGCCCAGCATAGCCCCTATTCTACCTAACCCCTTGTCTTACCTAGAAATGATACTGATGTCTCGGGAGCTTCTTGTTAGAAAACCACACTTCAAATGATAATCAAAATGATAGTAATAATGAGGACAATAATAAATTACCTGTACTCTGTGCAGAGATTATTTATTGAAATTTTGAAACTTGACTTATTTTATAGCTGAAGCAAAGCAAAGGTTAATTGATAGCTCATTTGTATTTTCCCTGCTCAAGCCCATGCTCAGCCAATTGTACTATTTCACTGTGGCTCAAGGGAAATCTTGCCACCACTTTAATGGAAACAGAATTGGTGACTTTGAACCTGATCCACTCTGGCATTACTCTGGCTGTATTCATTTGAAATCAGTGGCTTGAATACTGGTGTAAAACTGAGTAACACCCTGGTGAAACAGGTCCTTAATCCCCTGCATCCGTGCAAATTGTGTAGACCTCAGTGAAGTGAATATTCAGACTTTGTATTTATGCTCAGAAAGGGGAAAACACGCCCATAGTTTATTTGCATAATAAATGTGATGGGAAAATAATTCTATGGGGACAAACATTGTTTGGTTTGTCATGAGACATGCTTGACAATTACTGCTTTGTCCCTTTTGTGCGATTGCAACACAGTTATAAGATTGTGCCATAAATCTGAAAGACTGTTTTGCAAAGTTCGTATCTGCGTTTGCTACCTTTAATATTAATAGGAGAATATCTTTAAAGTGAGTAAATTGAGAAAGTGGCTGAAACTATAGTTTATAAAAGAAGATTAGTGGGTTTAATATGCACTGGAGAGTAAAAGAAAAATCTTATTACTGTATGGAGAAATTACCTCATAAAGAAGCTAATACAGCAGGCTAGGGAGTAATTTTTAACAAGGTTTTTATGATGCACAAGTGTAGGCAAGTTAATGAACTTATCTTTCTAGTTATTTTCAGATTGTAACAATGCATTTCTTTTCAGTTCCTGTGCTTTAAAAAGTAAAACACATTTAATCACTTACAATAAAACTAACTCATTAGTTTGATAAATCAAGTAAATCCTATACTGCTTCTGTTGTGGCAGGGCTGCTTAGAAACTAGATCAGGTGAAAACATTAAGTATAGAACAGAGCAAACTGCCAGGTTTATTCATTATAGGAATTAAACATTGTCACATTGACAGGGAATGTTAATTTTTTTTGGAAGATCTGCTCTGAGCTCACTAACAGAACTTAGGAAATAAAAACTAAAATAGGGACTCAGTCCAAGATTTTGTTTTAACAATTCCACTCTCTGCAAAATAGCCATGTGGTCTCTGACATTCATAAAACAGACATCTGAAGAATGTCACATCCAACAGCAAAGAAACCACAGGGGGGAGTTGGTAAATACAGAATGTCCATCTGTCAGCACCCCAGCATGGCATGTGTAGGTATTGTTTAGGAGGAGCATGTCCACATTTTTCTGCCCAAATGCAAAAGACAGACTCCTGAGTAAAACAGTTAAATCTTTATATTGATTTAAGAGATGTGCTTTCCTACCATACAACAACGACTGTACTTGAAATTAATTCAGCAGCACTCTAAAGGAAAGACTGAAGGTTGTCAGACACTCACTGCAGGTTTTAATACAGACGTCCTAGAACAGAAATAATGTGGACATATGACAACTATTTGACACTACAATAGGGCATTTCATCGAGAGTTTTTCAGACCCTCGTCTAGACCACAATCATATAAGCCACAACCATGCTGATTGTTAGCATTATTCACAGCTTCCTTGGTGTCAAAGGATGGGACAACCTTCCCAGAAGCACACTGAAGGGAAGAGAGGAGTGTGCTGAGAAAACAAGTTATTGCTGATTGACTGATTGACATAAACGGATGGGATGACTGGGCTTCTCTTTTGCTGATGAGAACATTCTCCTACACAGATGTGGAGGAACAGTCTGCAAAGAGCGGCAGCAGGAAACTTTCTGCTATTACAATACTCTGAGTGACAAGCAAGTTGCATACTGCTCAAGGTGTTCAAGTGTCTCCACACCCTTGTTAAAGGTCATAGTCCGCAATTTTTACTGCACTGAGACAATCAATATAAGAAAGCTTATGGGTGATGAGAAATGGGAGTTGTAATTACCACAGCATGTTTACCTTGGGGTGGAGAAGCATCGGTTTTCCCAAGTCACATTTCATGGTTTGCGTGCTGCTGATGTGCCAGTGAATACAGCTAAAATGGTTTATTTGCTATCTAGGGTTCACTGGTGTCTTTTTTTATTCAAAGTAAATAACCCCAAATAGTTCTTCTGAGTTGAGGTGCATCTATATGCCGTAACAAGCACTGATCTGAATCTGCCTAGAGATATACAGAGAGGTCTATCTGTCCACCTGTCTATAAAACCTTTGAAGGGCTTTTTGAAAGAATGTCTGACAGCAATTTTCCTGCTTCCCGCTTTTACAGTAGACTGTGCTTTTCTTTCTTTGGGGCCCAGGATAACACAAACTTCACTGAATCTTCCTTTGAATCTTATCTCTTCACAGGTAATTTTGGCTTTGAGGGAAAAAAGTTCTCTTTTCCTTTGCTTTTTTCCTCAAGAATATTTTCTAGCTCTGAGAAAATGCTGTGAACTGCTAAAATGTGATATCTAAAAATCTTTGCAGGATGAGGATCACTATTTCCATCTTTCTGATTCTAAGATTCAATTTCCTCTGTCCCTATCCAGCTTAAACTAAAATTCAAATTGCTCAAATTGCTCCTGAGTTCCACCGAATTCAGGCCAACTTAGTCATTAAGGTTGGTGTGACCTTGACTCTGCTGTTTGGAGCTGACCTCTCTAGGTGGTCAACACTGCAATTGCTGGATGCCCCTGAAGTGTGGGCTTATATCAGAATGATGTGATGCAGTCTAATCACTGACTTCTTGAGAAATAACTTCCTAAATCAGAAGTGACTGGAAACTGAAATACGCAGCTGAAGAAGGCAAATGGGAAGAAGACTGGTTTTTTTTGTTCACTGAGGTTTTAACTGTGTTGTCTGATCATAACACCCCAAGTTTATGTCCTTCTCAGTAACTCTGAACTGATCTTTCATTGAAAATTTTATATGAGAATGAGATACCACCACCACCTTTGTCTCTCTCTGCCCTTTATTTCAGCTGTGCGTCTGTGCCCTTTATTTCAGCTTGACAAAGACTGGCCTTCGAAACATTTTCTACTGAGTGAAAAAAGGAAATAAATCATTAGAGATTGTTTCCTTAAATTAAAAAAAAAACCAAAATCAGACACTGTGGTTGCTGCAGAGTCAGAGGCTGCTGATTAGCTAAAATGGAGTTACAAATATACAGCCTTGATCTCAAACAGCTTCTACATGAATTCTTGTTCTTTGGGTTTGATTACAAAAATAAATTGGTATTTTCCAGAAAGTATATGCAAAATAAATTTTCTCAGTTTACAAGAGGAAATCATCTGTATGAATGTACTGTTTACTATATTTATTATATTTGTTGTTATATGACTTTATTCTACTCTTTATAAAATAGCACAAAGAGTAGCACTGAGAACATAGCAGATATTGATTATCTATGATTAGAGAAACCCTCTCCATCAGATGAGGATTTGTTTGTTACTTGTTTGTAACACTGAAACTTCAATGAAAGATTTCAGCTGGTTTTCTATATATGTCATTGGAAACCAATAAAAAGGCTACACGGCTGCAGTTGGAAAGAAAATGTGCATGAAGAGAATGGGCCAGCTTCTGCTCTCAGTAACCGTCTATAAATGTAATTACGGTGGAGACCAAGAAGTTCCTCTAGATTTATGTGACTCCTTCCTCTTTAAATCAGAACAGCATTTGGGGAAGATGCAATAATTCTAGCACAGCATTTGCCCAGGAATAAATATTTTGACAGACAAAAACTTCACTGTGCCTTTTTTTCCCACACTAGCTATTAAAGAAATAGATCTTTCTTTAGACTGTATAGATTAACTAATCAAGACACAGTTCTGAGAGAAACTTTAACAGCTCAGTCCCAAGACCAGCCACACTTTTCAACAAAGAAAAGTTGCATAATAAGATCAGGTACAAATGGTACTTGAAGCATCACAAGAACATGCTTTTACTTTCAAGTTTAATGGATTGAACCTGGACAGAAATATTGAAAATGAACCTTTTTTTGGTTTATCTCAATAATTCTGCTCCAGAAACAGGAATGTGCAAATAACTTCCCAATAAAATGAACATAACATCCAAACAAGTATAGCATAAAAGCTTTGCCTTGTTTTTTTGAACCTGCAAAAAACAAGTTCAATTTGAGAGGTGGGCAAAGCCTCTTCTCATCCTTATTTTGACCTGAACTTTTGCCTGTCCATGTTCAGAAGCAGATATTGGTTTCCCACGCACAAATTGTCAGGCATCATGGGAAAAATGGCAAATATTTTTCCACCAAAGTTCGCTCTTGTTCTGAGGAGTGATTACATCTGCTGGGCTTGCCTTCTTTTTGCATATGTTTTGCACGAATAACAGCTTCACTGCCTGAAACCTTCTCAGGAAATGAAATTCAAAGAGTTGTGTTAAAAGCTGTCATCAAAAATGTCAGGTCTCAATCTGCAACAGGGGTGTGTTGACTTGCCCATGTTCCCAGTGCACATGCTGGGAGGCCAGGGGGAAGTTGTTTATGACATAGATGGATGGTATGTAGACTTACTTGATGCAAGGAAGGAGCTGATGCCAGGCAACTTCATTGACCACTCATCTCTAAATGGCATTGTTTAACCTGAAATATTAATGACCAAGTCACAGCAAGAAAAAACACGAAATGCTGTGATTTAATTTATTGTGTGCCCCATCTAAACTTGCAGTCACTCCCACTTCGGTGATCGAAGCTTTCTGGTGTTGGAGGGGGGGTTACTAACAAGGCTCGTCCAGGGAACAGTTGGAGGCACCACTCGTACTTCCCAATTAGCCATCTGTCACTCTGACTGATCACTTTGCAATAATGATATAGCAGTGGTCAATTTTGTGATATTTCTGTTAGGGGAACCTGCTTGGGCTTTACCTTATCAGCTAAAGAGAGAAACAGCAACACTTCTTGGGCGAATGCCATGGAAATTGTGTTTTGTGTTGCACAATGTACAGCTGGAGTGCATTGTGTAGCAGGAAGAGCTGAGCTCTCAAAGTCAGATGGCAAGCTCTAGATCTAATGTTATCAGAAAAATGACTGCCAGTGGAAGGAATTTATCGTGTCAACACAGTGCCTAGGATAAGGCTGTCAGAAACCAAATGTGGAGCAAGTATAAGAAAACTTCTAACATGGAGTGCTATATAAGAATAGACACAAGCCAGGGAATAAAAGTATGTACCCAGAAGAGGAACACAGGGCAAAGTCTAACTCAATCATTGTTAAAATGTAAGAGAACCTTCAGTATTGACTAAATCTATCATGAGAGTAGGAGAAAGAAAAGTGTGGATTGCAGAAAGTCAGAAACGAAATTATAACAGCCCTTCACAGCTCTGAAATCTCACTTCACGGACAGCAAAGTGAGACCTGCAAAGGACAGGTGGCCATGAGAAAATAGAAGCCCTTTCATGAAAATTGTGCATCCATAGTAATGCAACATAAGGCACAAATCATATTGTTCAGAGCGGGAGTAAGCATCACATGGCCCAGCACATCTTCTCCCTGGGTATCTGGAGCCCTCCTAGGGTGGTGGTTCTTTAGCCAGCAGGCTCTGACAGATGCTGCCGGGGAATGGGGGAGCCGCTTTAGTGAAATCTGATTCTTCATCTTGCTCTCCAGCTTTTCCTGATAAAACTAGTTTGGATGCAAGGGACAGCTGAGTGCTCTTGCCCCTGCCAGTAGGACCATGGCCAGGGCTCATCTCACTGTGGGATGACCATCTGCTGCCACTTAACAGCACAGGAAACCACCACTGAACAAAAAGCATCCACTCCTGCAGCATCCCACCTCCTGCAACAAAATGGAGGGGTAAAGGAAATGCTACCATATCAAATATAATCTATAATGAAGAGAGGGCAGTAAACACTGCAGGTGAGGTTATCGCATAGGTTTCCCCCTGGATGCCACCAACATGTACAAGGACAGTATTCTGAGGCTTAATACAGCCCAGCAGAATGAAGGGGAGCAAACAGAAACCAGGGCGGTGGAAGGATGGAGGGAGGGAGTGTGGCCTCCCCCATCTTCAGAGAAACCCCTCTGCTGTGATTAGATTTGATTCTGAGAGAGGCTAAGCCTAGTGTAAGAGCAGACAGGACGATGCCTTTCAACAGTGTCACTCCTCAACACTGCAGAATTTCCTGGTGATCCTCTGCATGTCCAGCATATTTTGGTGTTTCTGTCAGTCCATGTACAGGTTCACATACCATATTGCATTGCCACCTGAACAAGAGACGGTGAACACATGCTGTGACCTTCACTCATCCAGAGACTCAAGTGATTATATAGCTATCCACCATGAATTTGCTTTCTGTGGGCTTTTTTTTGTTTTTTTTCAAAAGGAAATTTGAAATCTTTATTTTGAATCAATGCCATGACAAAATTGTCACTTTTTGTACAAAATTTGAAGTGAATAAAAAGGTATAACATCTGGTTTACTAAAAACCCCCTACTTAAATATGAATTGTCTTTTTTAAAGAAATGCTAAAAATTTTGAAGTGGTCAAAACTGATCTAAGACATATGCCAGCACAGAAATACATGGATATGAAGCTGCCAGCAATACAACCATACCCTTTTATTGCATTGTGACTTCACAATCAAGCAGAGAGAAAAACAAAGGCTTTATTGTGGAAAAATATTAAAGCATACAGAACTTCCAAAGAAAGGGGCAGAAGGACGCAGATACACACCCTGAAAGCAGGGTAACACTCAATTGCTGTTCCTACCTTTAGTGCTTGCTCACATCATGTTCACTCAGAAAACATAAATCCTTCTCAAGGATGGCCAGAGAATCTGAAACTTCTGGGAAGCAGGCTGGTCTGCCAGGGGTGCGTGAGATGTTCCTGCGGAGACCTATCTAGAAACGAGTTCTTCTGAGTGGCAACACTTAATCAAGTGATCTGGGTGAACACAGGCTTTTCAGAAGCATCTAATGGGTATTCTGGAGTGCCGTTTAGGTCAGGTTTTTATTTATGATTTTCTTCTGGTATAATTTTCTTTGTCTCCTCTAAAAGTAATGTTGTGATGATGCTAAGGCATAATGTGCCCTCAAATGCTGTATAGGTATTCTACTGCCTGTACAGCAAAAGTCTTGGGACAAGGGCTTGAAAGTACTGGACAGAAGAGAGAACACCTGAAGTGACTGGCTTACTTTTGGCTGTCTTCGAGAAAGGGCATATTAGGAAGCCAACATCTTCGGTTACCAGGTGTTTATTACCTGTGAAGCCACTGAGTCAGTTCTGTGTTTTTTGATTGCGATTTCTTAGTTTTACTGAACTGTAAGGGCAGAAGCACCCCATTCAACAGCAGAAAAAATGTTCTGGGATAGAAATGCTGACAGAAGAACTCTTGGAACACTAAAGATTTCTTGACCTGCACTTTATATTTTGCTGTTATGTTTTCAACTATTGCTGAAGACTGTCCTCCCCACCCCCTTCGCCCCTTCAGAAACGGATATGAGTTTGAAGCATAAACCGGCTGTGCATTTGCCATTCAGACCAGGGTGGGAACTCCACCTGCTCACAGCCTTGCTCTGTTAAAAGCTACTAATCCTCATAAAACTGACCTTTCTGCTTTTTTTTTTCCATCTCTAATTTCCTGCATTCCTTACACTCTATTCTCTCTTTGTCTGGAAACTCATCTTGTTCTCTTTTGAACATACTGATTCATAAACATATGTTCTAAGTTACCTCTCTTGTCTGTGGTAACGTATTCCACATGCTTACATGCCATTTTATGAAATAGTTTTCTTTAACCTTTTTATTAGACTCGATTTCCTAACGTTTAAAATATATTCTTTTCTTTCATGTTTTTTTTTCTTCATAAATATATTGTACAGCTAAACAATGATGATTTTAATCAAAACCAAAACCATGGAAGGCGTAATCTTTCTTTGACACGTGAGGTTAAACTCTGTCCTTAGTTACATTTGTGTAACACCAAAGAAGTAGAAAAAGCTCTCCATTTTCACAGGATTTCAGTTTTGGCAAATCACTTTATTTTACCGCTGAATCTTGACTTACAAAGTATCCAGGGGAAGCCAAGAGATATATTAAAAGTAATTTAGAAATTTATTTCTAGAATGACAAATTTAAAAATTATATTCTGATATAATCTAGCGGGTATGTCTTCATCTGTGCGTGCAAATGTGCATGTGTGTGTGAACATGTGTTATACCTAAGGATAGCTGTACAAGTAGAATATCCCAAACACAAAGTACCCTGCAGCTGAATTCTTGTCTTTTTTCATTAGTAAGTTATTCAACTTTAACAATAAATGCACTTGGAATTGCAACAGGCAGAAAATTACACAATATAGAATTTCATAAAAGCTTCATTAAAGAATAAATAAAAAGCAGCAGCAAATAACCCAAATAAAATCAATTCCATTTTAAAAATCCCTGCACAGATATGCTGCAGAGTGAGGGACATGCAAAGGGGGAAGAGCAAAAGGCCCCTCCTCATTCTAAGTATCAACAGCAGACGATGGAGTTGTATGAGCGTCACAGAAGGTGGAATCCAATGTGTTTTTCTCCTGGTGAAACAGGAGTTAAAGGATGCAGTTGACACTGCAAAGAGAGACTCTACAACTCCAAGGGCTATGCGTTTTCATTTAGAAGACTCAAGGACCAAGATATGATTAAATAGGTTTATTAAGATTCAGTTAGCCTGTTTTGATTAACTTTGCTGAGGTAGGTAGTCCAGTGCCTTTATAGCCTACTGTCTGCATACTCCAGTAACAGGGACACTAGTACTCTAAACTAGACCTGTTGCCAAAAGCGACACTCAAACAGATAAATTGCACAGCAGTAATTGTGTATTAAGTGGGAACTGAAGTAACTCATATGAATTTCTGCTAAGGAGCACATAGGTTGCAACCTATGCTTCCATTTATCCAAATCCTATGTGAAACCAGTCTGAAATCCAATTAAATGAATATCTGATAAGAGAATGAAGCTATTAAATGCATAAAAATCTGCCAAAATGCAATGATTGCTTTACCAGTGATAAAAAATGTGCTGAAAGGATAAACTTGTGGCAAACCAATTCATGGCATGTACTGAGCATGTTGTGGAACCCTCTCAAATGAATATGGGGACAAAGGAATAAACATGAAAGAAATACACTGATTGTACACTAAGGCTGTGCATTTCAGAGAGATTCACCGCATTATCTTCCTTATTCATGTGGATAACAGGCTTACTTATGTCTTCAAAAATAATTCTTTCTATCACACTGCAACAATTCTAAGCATAGTGATAAATAGAAAGTATGAAAATGCTAATGTGTAAGAGCTGGTGTAATTTTAAAGGATCAGGACTGAGCCAAATTTTTAGATGAGATTGCTTGACATGGAAAAAGCCTCAGTGAAGGAAAAATATGAACACAGTAATCTCTGTAATGCATATTTATAGTCCAATAATTTGACTCTGAGATTTACAAAAATCCATATCAGAGTTTTTATCCATATTTTACAGCTTAGATGGTTTTGGCATCCTTTGCAACTTACAGTTTATGAGCAACAATATCCAACAGATTTAGAGGGGTTTTTTTTTTACACTTTAACTTAAATTTAAACGTGAAAGCTGAAGCCTCAGCTGGCAAAACTTGCTCTTTGTCAGTCAAGAACAATACATGAAAAAAACTCTAATAAATTTTTATTTTTAAAAGGGAAAACATTTTTCTTAAAGTTCACATGAGAAGGATCAATCATCTAATATTCTCAACTTCTGGGTGGCACCAAAAGAAACTATGTAAAAATTGTCTGTAGATATACCTGTATCTCTACATGAAGGGCTAACATCAAAACACACAAAATAGGGACAATTTGTTTACCATACAATCTTTCATAGAGTGAAAATGTATTTTTCTTTTAATGAGCAATCTTTTTTAGATTAATTACTACCTTCTGACATCACATAACTGACTGTCTGGTTTCGTGGCTTAGTATTTTTTCCCAGACGACAGAAAGTACAACAATATTTATACCTGTAATGTCCTTTCTCATTTTTCTTACAAAAGTGGTTTTTGTGTTCTGAAAGTAACAACAGATGAATTTCCCGGAAGTATTTGGAGGAAGCAGCAAAGCGAATATTTGCCTATTTATTATTAGAGAAAATGTAGTAAGTGACTGGTAAGAAGAGGAGACTTCTGCTGAGTTTGATGTTGGAGCTCAAAGTGAGGTTTTAGCGAATGTTCTTCTTGGAATAGAGCAGCAGCTTTCTCAGAAATGCTGGATTACCCAGAAGTTTTGTGTGCCACTCCCATACATTTTCAGATTTCAAATTAAGCTTTTTGTAGCTATTCAGGCATAAGACAGACTTAACCAAGTGCTGTTGTAGTGGTAAACTGGTGAGCCCAGGAACACTATTTTAAGTGTGTGGATTAATTTTCTAGCTAGACAAGGGCAATAGCAGTTTCTTAGTGCTTGCTAAGCACAAGCTCTTGTGGACTCATGGCGTTGACGCACGATTCTCACAGATTTCAGCAGTTCTCATCACTTTCCTTTATTCCAGAGAATACGTTCTTCCCCGCCTCCCCCCTCCCCCGATCATACCTCTAATGCATCACCGTTTCATGACAAACACAAAATCAAATCCCTGGCACTCTGGAAGACTTAAGGGCTGGATCTACTGGTCATGATTGTGTGGAGTTGGACTCCAGCAGGCTACTGATTGGTGAAAGCCTCATTAACACATCTCTCAAGCTCCCCACTTCATGCTTTGATGCCACCAAATGTATGAAACAGTGAAGTTCGGGGTCAGGTATTTTGAATTTAGATTGCAGAAAACCATTGTTCAAGATATGTAAGCTTCATACCTTCTCCAAAAGATACATTCATTGTTCACATCAAATTTTGGATTTCATGGCATCCAGAAAAAGCTATATCTCATGGTACATTTCTGTGGCCTCCATTCTGCATACCAGCTGAAGCTCTGACAGAGGCCCTACATCAATAAACCATGTGTGAAGAACTGCACTGTGAAACAGATAACACAGTATCAGGTGGAGTGCTATGAGTTTCTGCTACAGCTTGGAAACATCAGAGTAGGCATAGTAGGTTATGTGTCAGGCAAGATATTTCCATAGGAAAGACCTGGTGGGAACTCACCTGTACTACTATGGACATTTCTCGTTCCTCAGGTTCAAGAAAGACAAATTCCATCTAGGACAAAGACAAACAAAGACTAAGCAGTCGGTTAGGGACATGGAGGGCCTGTAGAAGAAGACTACTAGAAGGAGCAAGACAAAGGCTGAGAGGGCTACTGCCACTTTCCTTTGCCAGACTGCAAGGGATGATTTTTTCAAGCTAAACTGAAGAATAAATCAGCCTGCCTCTGGCTACACATGCTAGTTGTGTTAATGCTTGTGAGAATCGGCTCCGAAAGAGATTTAGAAAAATAAAATAAAATTCTGTTACCACTGTAACCTTTCTGATTTGTGTCCTTGAAAGTGTTTTTGGAGCTGCAAAAGCCCTGACATTTCAGGTAAATAATGGCCTCATCTTTATTTGACTCATCATGAGTGCAGGGAAGAGAAGTGAAGCGAAGCGAGAATAGTTATGCTATGTTATGCATATAGTTCTCCATGACAAGGTGTGACCTAGGTCTGAAGGGTCCATCCAGGAGAGCATCTCAGTGCAGTGCAGGTCTCAGGCCCATCCAGGAGCAAGGGGCAGAGATGTGCACACCCACAGCATTGCTCAGGCAGGGACTGAAGGCCCCAAGATGAGCTGTGACATCATGTGCCCTGGGCCCTTGGCAGGAGTTGGTGTGGGTGTGGGTCCCAGGGGAGGCAGGTCCCAGGCATTGAGGCCCGTGAGCACCCCTAAGTCCCTGGCAGAAGTGGACCTCCACTGGTCATATGCTCTCCTTTAGATATTTATAGTTGACTATTTTGGAGACAGAGTATTGGTTTAGACAGACCTTCACTCTGATGGAGTACTCTTGTTCTCAGGCTCTTTTATTAAGTTTTTTCCATGGGAAAAAGCTCAGACATTTCTAAAAATGAGTACAAGTCTGCTAGTGTCAGAGATGTGTTTTTTTGCCATCTTGTGGAATCTCAGCCAAACTGGATTAACAGACCAGACTTTCAAAAACTGCAGTTCACACATGATTTTTGCAAATTTGTTCTGATGATTGCATTATCTAGAGACGATCCACAGGTCTCACCCCCCTCAGAAGGTATGTCTCCTTCCCACAAAGTGACAGAGCCAATGCCTAGAATGGGACATGATTACCCATTCAATCCCTTCTGGTCATGCAGGTCTGGGAAGAAATGGCTTTAAGGATTTCCTCAGCATGTACTGGTAAGGAAAGGAGGTAGGAAGAAGAATAGAATAGAACAGAACAGAACAGAACAGAACAGAATAGAATAGAATAGAATAGAATAGAATAGAATAGAATAGAATAGAATAGAATAGAATAGAATAGAATAGAATAGAATAGTTGAGTTAGAA